>OLNQ01000002.1_pt1 | contig 257312 bp, 257 predicted proteins | sample 1672821 | NCBI WGS metagenome assembly OLNQ01 (sample SAMEA3136727, study PRJEB25190) | human gut metagenome | biome: human gut; feature: human-associated habitat; material: faeces | place: Austria | collected 2013 | reverse complement strand
TGGATGGGATGTAGCAAAACTTACCCCAACCTATGAAGGAAATGAAATACTTTGGAATGATACAACAAATAGATTTTCTATTATTTCCAAAGATACAGTGAATTCATTAAAAAGAGCAGATAATGGAGATGAAAAATGGCATAATTGGAGATTCTTGGATAATTATGCAGATAATAATGGATATTCAGTATATTTAAGAGATCAAGATTTTTCTAGTAATTTAGATTTAACAATTACAACAGGACTTGATGTAGGAGATAATACCGAAGCATTCAATATTACATATAATACAACAGATGCAAAAACAGTTAGTATTCGCACAAATGGTGGAACACTTAATGTTGAAGCAACAGATTCAACAATTTCTCATTATGGAATGGCTGCATCAGTAGAATTCAACTCCGTTTCTGGTTCAACACTTAATGAATTTGGAGAAGTTCAAGGCAATATAACATTAAATAAAGGAACATTGAATTTAAAAGATGGATCATCAATTAATTCAGTTGTTTTAACTTCGACAGATCTTACAGATGTAAAAGTTTCACAAAGTACAAATTCTCAAATTAATGGTACAGTTATTGCATTAGATGAAAATGTTAAAAATGAATTAGCAAGTTCTTCTTCTATTGAAGTAAAGAAAGATGTTCTTGAAGAATCATCAAATGTTGTTTTAATTAATTCTGAAAATCAAGGAAATCTTAAAAATTACATTGATGAAGAAAAATATTGCCTTTTTACTTCAGATGTAAAATATGATACTGATATATCAATTGATAATAAGAAATTTGTTCTTGATTTGAATAATTATACTTTAACTTTTTATCAAATGGAACTTGTTAACCAATCTAATGGTACAATAAAAAACGGAATTTTGATTAGTAAAAAATCTGGCTCTTCTATTGTTGTCATGGATGGAAATAAATTAACAATGGAAGGTGTAAACTTAACAAATAAAAATGCATATGGTATTTTCCCTTACGAAAAATCTGAAGTTATTTTAAAAAATACAAAGATTAAAGCTGGGGTTTATGCATTAGGAACTAATGCTTCAACAGCGCAAGTTAATAGTCCTTTGATTAGTATTTCAGCATATAATTGTGAATTTGTTACAGAAACTAGTGATTTTGATAATTCGGCAGTCTATATTAATGTTCCTGTTGTGGCATATTTTGAAGGATGCTCTTTTAATGGAGGTAGACATGCTGCTTTTGTTCGTGGTGGAACTGCTACATTTAAAGATTGTACAATGACAGTCAGCGGTAAATTTTCACCTATGAATAAATATTTTGAAACAACTTGGGGTAGCGGGAATGAACTTCCTACTGCTGCTTTAACAATAGGAAATAGAAGTACTTCTGCATATAATTATTCCACAAATGTTACATTATTAAATACGAAATTAGAAGTATTGAATAATGCTGATTCTATGTATGCTTTATATGCATATGGTTTAACTAAAGACAACTATACAGTTACACTTTCTTATGATAATAATTCTGTTTTAGGAAAAACTAATTTGAATGATGAGATTGGTACCGTTGTTGTTACAAGACTTTAAAGAATTTCGTTAAAAACTTTATAAAAATACTGAGCTATTAAATTACTTTTGCAAGCTATTTAATAGCTCTTTTCTTTTGTGAAAATTTTTTACGCATTTTCATAAAAGTAAGAAAAAATGTCTTGAAAAATAGGAAGAGAATGAGTAGAATAAGTTAGTTTGATAAACAAACTATTTGAAAGGGGGAAAATGAAATAAAAAATTTAGGGTATTTATTAAAAACTACTTCTAAAAGTTTTAAAAACAGAGTAGCGAATTCTAAAATATTTCATGAGAATCCTCAAGTTACATTGGGAAACAGCTTTATTCTTCGTTTCTTAAATGAACATAAAGATGAGAATATTTATCAAAAAGATATTGAAAAGTTTTTTGGATTGAAGAAATCGACTATAACAAGTATTCTTAATTCTTTAGAGGATGCGGGATATATAGAACGCAAAGTAGGAAAAGATGATGGCAGATTACGCCGTATTGTTCTTACAGAAAAATGGTTTGCAATGAATGAAAAAGTCCATAATGAATTTGAGACTTTAGAAGAAAATATGTCTAATTTATTTTCTGAAGATGAATATAATAATTTGATTGCAAGTCTTGAAAAAATTAGAAATTATTTGGAGGGAAAAGATGATTAAAACTTTATTAAAATCAGTTCGCGAATATAAAATCTATTCTATATTATGCCCACTAGTTATGATCGTTGAAGTTTTGATGGAAGTATTCTTAGTCTTTGTCAACAGGGATATGATCAATCTTATGGAATCTAGTAATCCGGAAATTTCTCAAGTTTTAATTTACGGAGCTGTTTTATTAGTTATGGCGATGATTTCACTTGCTGCGGGTATTTTAGGGGGAATCTTAGGTGCTAAGGCTTCTACTGGTTTTGCTAAAAATCTCCGTCAAGATTTATATAATAAGATTCAAGATTTCTCATTCTCTAATATAGATGATTTTCAAACTTCTTCTTTGGTAACTCGTTTGACAACTGATATTCAAAACATTCAAATGGCTTATCAAATGTGCTTGAGAATTGTTATTAGATGTCCTTTGATGCTCATTTTATCTATTACAATGTCATTCATTATCAATGCAGAATTGGCAGCAGTATATGCCGCATTTATTCCAATTCTTGGAATAGTTCTATTTGCAATTATCTATGTTGTTATGCCAATATTTACACGTGTCTTTAAACAATATGATAAGTTGAATAATTCTGTTCAAGAAAATGTTCGGGGAATTCGTGTTGTTAAAGCTTATGTTCGTGAAGATTTTGAAAAACAAAAATTTGCTAAAGCCAGCGATGATTTAACAAAGCAATTTATAAAGGCTGAAAGAATATTGGCGTGGAACAACCCAGTAATGCAATTCTGCATTCAAGTATCTATGCTTCTTATCTGTTATTTAGGTGCTAAAGTTGCTTGTACTCATACAAATATTTTCAGCGGTTTAGGTACAAATTTTGGTGTTGGTGAATTATCCAGTTTAAATACTTATGGAATTCAAATGCTTTCCAGTATGATGATGCTCGCTATGATTTTTGTCATGATGAGTTTATCTATTGAATCTATGCGTCGTGTTTATGAAGTTTTGAAAACTGAATCTAATTTAACCAATCCTGAAAATCCAGTTATGGAAGTTAAAAATGGTGATATTGATTTCAATCATGTTTCTTTTAAATATAGTAATAAAGCAGAGAAATATGTTTTACAAGATATTGATGTTCATATTAAATCAGGTCAAACTGTAGGTATTTTAGGCTCTACAGGTTCTGGTAAAACTTCTTTAGTAAATTTGATTTCTCGTCTTTATGATGTTACAGAAGGTGATATTAAAGTCGGTGATATCGATGTCAGAAATTATGATTTAAATACATTGAGAAATAACATTGCTGTTGTATTACAGAAAAATGTCCTTTTCAGTGGAACTATTAAAGAGAATATGCGTTGGGGTAAATTAGATGCGACAGATGAAGAAATTGTTGCTGCCTGTAAAACAGCTTGTGCCGATGAATTTGTTTCTCAATTCCCAGATAAATACGATACTTATATTGAAGAAGGTGGAACAAATGTCAGCGGTGGTCAAAAGCAAAGATTATGTATCGCTAGAGCTTTGCTGAAGAATCCGAAAGTATTAATTTTGGATGACTCTACTTCTGCTGTCGATACAAAAACAGATAGTATGATCAGAGCTGCATTGAAGAAAAATAATCCTGATGTTACAAAAATTATTGTTGCTCAACGTATTCAATCTGTTCAAGAAGCAGATCAAATTATAGTTATGAATAATGGTAGAATCGATGATATTGGAACTCATGAAGAATTGATGAAAAAGAGTGAAGTATATCGTAGTGTCTACTATGCACAAAACAAAGGAGGTGCTAAAGATGGCGAATAATGGTCGTATGCCAAGTCGCAATAGAGGCGCCAGAGGCAATATGAAAATGGATGCTGATTCATTGAAAATATTGAAAAGAACCTTCTCATATGTTTGGAAAGTATATGGATTTAAATTGATTATATTTGTTATCTGTATTCTTTTAGCAGCGGCAAGCCAAACAACTGGTGCAATCTTCATTGCTCAAATTATTAACAATGTTATCAGTCCAGCTATTGAAAATAATGTACCTTTCTCTGAGTTATCTTCCCAGTTAAATCACTACATCCTTTTGATGGCCTGCTTATATACTGTTGGTATTATATCTTCTATTATTTACACTCAATTAAATGCTGTTCTTGGTCAAAAGTTTTTAAATTATATGCGTAAAATAACTTTTGACAAAATGGAAACTTTACCTATTAAATATTTCGATCAACATACTCATGGTAATATTATGAGTATTTATACAAATGATATTGATGCTGTTCGTCAATTAGTTACACAATCTATTCCTTCTTTAATTCAATGTGTAACAATTATGTTGGCATTAGTTGTCATTATGTTGGTCTATTCAATTTGGTTAGCTTTAATTCTTTTTGTCGGTGTATTTATGATGTTTTTAGCAACAAAGAATATCGGAGCAAAATCTGGTAGATTCTTTGTTCAACAACAACAAACTTTAGGACAAGTTGAAGGTTTCATTGAAGAATCAATGAACGGTCAAAAAGTCATTAAAGTATTCTGCCATGAAGAAGAAAGTAAAAAAGATTTCAAGAAAAAGAATGATCTTCTTGGAGAACAATCTTATTTAGCAAATAGATATTCTAATATTCTTGGACCAATTACTGGAAATATTGGTAATATTATGTATGCTGTTATCGCTGTTATTGGAACAATTTTATTCTTACAATTCGGTGATGTCAAAGCTAATTTAACTATTATTGGTATGACAACATTCTCTTCTGGTGTTGTTGTTTCTTTCTTAAATATGGCTCGTCAATTTTCACAAAACGTCAATAATGCCGCAATGCAAATTAATTCTGTAGTTATGGGTATTGCTGGTGCTAAACGTGTCTTTGATTTGATGGATGAACAACCAGAACAAGATGAAGGATATGTCACTTTAGTCAATGTCAAAGAAAACGAAGATGGCACATTAGTTGAAACTCAAGAGAGAACAGGTTTATGGGCATGGAAACACCCACATGAAGAAGAAAAGGTTGATTATATTCCATTAAAAGGTGACATTCGCATGTTCGATGTAGACTTTGGATACAATCCTGATAAGATAGTTCTTCATAATGTAACCTTATATGCTGAACCTGGACAGAGAGTAGCCTTTGTTGGCGCTACCGGTGCAGGTAAAACAACAATCACAAATCTTATCAATAGATTCTATGATATAGCAGATGGTAAGATTAGATATGATGGTATCAATATAAATAAGATTAAAAAATCAGACTTAAGACGAAGCTTAGGAATAGTCTTACAAGATACAAACTTATTCACTGGAACAGTTATGGAAAATATCCGTTATGGAAGATTAGATGCTACTGATGAAGAAGTTTATGAAGCAGCAAAAATTGCAAATGCATATGACTTTATCACTAGACTTCCACAAGGATTTAATACTATGCTTGAATCAGATGGTGCAAACTTATCACAAGGACAACGTCAATTATTAAGTATTGCTAGAGCTGCTTGCTGCAATGCCCCAGTTATGATCATGGATGAAGCAACATCATCAATTGACACAAGAACAGAAGCTTTGGTTCAAGAAGGTACAGATAAATTGATGCAAGGAAGAACCGTATTTGTTATTGCTCACCGTTTATCAACAGTTCAAAACTGCGATGTTATCATGGTCTTAGATCATGGTAGAATCATTGAACGTGGTAACCATGAAGAACTTATAGCAAAGAAAGGTAATTACTATCAACTTTATACTGGTGCATTCGAACTAGAATAAAATCTAAATAAGCTGTTGAATAACTAAAAAAGTTAAACAACAGCTTTTTCTATGCAATAAAATAACTTATATAAAATTGTAAGTAAAAGCTTTGAAATGTTGTTTTAGTTTTATTTTAAAGTTAAAAAACATTTTTTCGTTGCAAAAAGTGTAGTTATATAACAAAATTTCATTGTAAAAAGTGTTGTACTTGAAGAACATTCGCTGTATTTTTTGTAAAAGTATGGCATACTATATTTATAGATAATAGAAGAGAAGAGAAATTATGTATCGAATTGCTATTGAAAAATTAAAAAGATGGAAAGAAAGTAAAAATAGAAAACCATTAATAATTGAAGGTGCACGCCAAGTTGGAAAAACATGGCTGATGAAAGAGTTTGGTAAATTGTATTATTCTGATACTGTATATATTAATTTTGATTCTAATTCTACAATGAAAGAACTTTTTGATTCTGATTTAAATGTTGAGCGTATTATTTTAGGACTTGAATTATATACAGGTAAGAAAATAGATTTTAATAATACTCTTTTGATTTTTGATGAGATTCAAGAAGTACCTAAAGCGCTTAGTTCTCTTAAATATTTTTGTGAAAATGCTCCAGAATATCATATTGTTTGTGCAGGTTCATTACTTGGAATAGCTTTGCATCAAGGAACGTCTTTTCCTGTAGGAAAAGTGGATTTTTTGAAATTATATCCTTTGTCATTCAAAGAATTTTTAATTGCTACTGGAAATGAAAGATTTGCTGATTTACTTGATAAACAAGATTATCAAATGATAACCAGTTTTAAACAAAAATATATTGATGCTCTTAAAACTTATTATTTTGTTGGTGGAATGCCAGAAGTTGTGCAGAATTTTGTTTTGAATAAAGATTATAATGAAGTTCGCTCTATTCAAAAAAGAATCTTTTTGGCATATGAACAGGATTTTTCTAAGCATGCACCTAATGAAATTGTTCCAAAAATTAGAATGTTATGGAATAATATTCCATCTCAATTAGTGAAAGAAAATAAAAAATTTATTTATGGACTTGTTAGAGAAGGAGCTAGAGCTAAAGATTATGAAACTGCGATTATGTGGCTTTCTGATTGTGGATTAGTTCATAAAGTCAGCAGAATAAATGCACCAAATAATCCACTAAAAGTTTACGAAGATTTAAAATCTTTTAAATTATTTGTTGTAGATATAGGATTATTAAGTTGTATGGTAGGACTTCACCAACAAGTTCTTCTTGAAAAAAATGACCTTTTTGTTGAATTTAAAGGTGCTCTTACCGAGCAATATGTTTGCCAGCAACTTAAAACAATTGAAGATTTAGGGATATATTATTACACAAATGATAGAGGATCATGTGAAATAGAGTTTATTATAGATACAGGTAAGCAAATAATTCCTGTTGAAGTAAAAGCAGAGATAAATCTTAAAGCAAAAAGTTTAAAAACATATCAAGAAAAATTTACTCCAAAGCTATCGATTAGAACAGCGATGACTGATTTTAAGAAAGAAGAAACATTAATTAATCTTCCTTTATATTCAATAGAAAATATTGTTAAATTGTAATTTTATTTCATATTTATAAAAAGTTGCATACCATTTAAATCAGGATAATATATTGATGTGAGTAAATGAATATGAATAAAGAAGTACTACTAAGCAACAATGTATTTGGCACTAAAGTTGCTTCATCAGTAAAAATTTCTGGCGGTACTTTTAGTAAAGAAATTTATGGACAATATATTGAAAGTGGATATCATTCAGAACAAGATGGAGATAAATGGATTGTCAAAAAATAAAATTAAAAATTATTAAATGACATTAATAGGGATGCTGAAGTTAAAATTCAGCATTTTTTTAATGCTTTACTGTTCATATTCTGTTCATTTGAACAGAATATAATATTATTAAAAAAGAAATAATATTAGAGGGTTATATGTTATTTGTTGAAAAAGAAGTAACTGAATTAAAATCTAAGTATACTGACAATATAAAAAAGAAATTATTGCCTTTGCTAACACTCGTGAAGTAACTATTTATATTGGAATAAATGATGATGGCAGTGTTTGTGGGGGGAGAAAATTCTGATTATTTAATTCAACAAGTTATGAATGCTGCAAGAGATTCTATTAAACCTGATATTACTTTATTTATGAATGTTGAAACATTGATAAATGAAGAATTAGTCGCGATAAAAGGAGAAGGTAAAAATACATTGTATTATTTAAAATAGGTGCAAATAAAAAATGTTGAGAAAAGTTTTAAATCTCAACATTTTTGTTTAATATTTTTACATTATTATAAAGTGATCGCCAGAAATAATTTTTGGACCTTCGTAATAAGCACCCGAAACTGTTTCTTTAGAAAGTTTTAAAGAAGAGAGGAATTCATCTAATTTTCCACTGATAGAAATTCCAGAAATTGGCGTTTTTGTTTTTCCATCAAAGTAATAGCCAAGTCGAACTTCTCCCCCAATATAGTTCTGTTCAATATTTAATTGAATACCTGACATTGAAGCGCATTCCAAATAAGGTTCTTTTCTCATTTCTTCTTCTTTTGTTTCACCAGGTTCTAAGTTGATGAAAGGAAGAGCGCCTGTGCAAGGTAATTTTAAATATTGGGCGAATTGAAGATTACCGAAGTTTCTTTTTAAAATTCCGTCTTCAATTACTTTTGTTGGAACATAAGAAGAACCGAAATAGTCGAAAGATTTTAATATGATACCATTTTGTTTATTGGTTAAAGTAACATTTAATTTATCTGCTGTTTTTGAATTTTGTAAATTGTCATTTAATTTATAGACATTAGATTTAGAATATACAGCAGCATAATTTGCTTGATTGGCAATATCTCCGATTATCGATTCAATTTCTTGAGCACGGAAAATTACTTTGCAAGAAATATTGCTTTCAGGATGTTTAGCATAAAAACGTGATTTGACATCATTTAATGAAGCATCAATTTCTGCTGTTAATTCATCGAGATTAACATTGTTATATGTATAGGATTTATACAATTCAACAGAATCGTTTCCAATAGTGTAAGTAGGAATTGATTCGACGAAAAGATTAGAACTAGTTTCTTTTTTATCTGTTCCTCTTGAGTTGATTATATGTATAGAAGAGTTTTTGATAAATATTTCTAAGGCGTTGATTGTGGCGTTTTTATCTTCTCTTTCTTTGAAGAAACAATCATATACTTTTTTGGCTAATTCTTCTTTGCTGAAGTTATTTAAGTTACTTTTAATGACTTCATCTGAGTTTTCATTTTCAGTGAGAAGATAAGGAGAACATATGGCTTTAGAACATAAAGCGATAGCTGTATCTACTTCTTTTTTGATATCTTCTTCTGTCATATATGATTGAATGATAAAATTGCTAGTACCGATTTTATCGCCAAAATTTTGAATTATTAATACCTTATAATTAGTACTGGTAGTAGTTCTTATTGTTTCAGCGTTTTTATGAACAAAATATACTTCATAAGAATCTGTTTTTGTTTCGGTAATTTGATATTGGGAAATATCTTTATATTGTTTTAATATATTTTCAATTTTTGTAATCATCCTAATTTAACCCTCGCTTTAATTGCTGGACCGCCATCGCTGACACGAACCCATTCCTTATATCCTTTTCCACAGAAACCAGCACCATTGATTTCAAAATCGTCAGATATCATGCTAATTGAATTTAAAAGATCAAGAACGAATCCGCTCATAACAACAGGGGAAACATAATTATCAGTCAATTTTCCATCAACTATTTCTATTCCATATTCACAAGTGCATTGAATAGCCCAGTTTTTTGGATCTTCCATACCATTATTTGTATCAAATAACATATATCCATGTTTAATTGATTTGATCATATCTTCTAATTTATCATGACCTTTTTCAAAATAAGTATTGGTCATTCTGGTATATACCTTATTTAAATGAGATTGGCGACGACCATTTCCAGTAGGTTTATAGTTTAATTGAGTTCCAGAGACTAAGTCACACATTCCTCCGACTAAAATACCATCTTTAATAATTAAGGTATCTTGGGCTAAAACACCATCATCATCGAAAAAGAATGAAGCAACATTTTTTTGACCGGCAGCACCATCATGCATATAGACGCCTTTAGCAGCAACTCTTTTTCCCATATATTGTTTTGATAAAGCTCTATCTTTGACAAATTGGTCCATTTCAACACCATGACCGAAAGCTTCGTGAACAATTAAACCGGTGATGGAAGAAGAAGTGATGATATCATAAACACCTGGAACAATTGGTTTAGCATAAGCTAATTTTTTGTTTGTTGAAATTAAGAAATCTATTTTATTCTCAAGTTTTTTTATACAATCAGCAATGTTTACACCATCAGCGAAAACTCTAAATGGTGTAACTTTGTTATTTTCAAGAGAAACACTCATGATAAATCCGACATTAAAATGATAGTTTTGCTTTAATAATCTGTTTTCAGAGATAAACATCTTTGAAGAATTGAGTGTGCTAAGTCTTACTATAACATTGGCAAGAGTTGAATCTTTAGCTAATGTTTTATCTTTTAATTCTTTAGTGAAGTTTAAAATGTCAGAAGAAGAAAATTTTTCTAAATCACTCTCATCTTCTTTTTCCATAACTAAAGGATCATCTTCAGGAATCTTGGATTCTATTGTAGGTAAATTAGAATCTAATTTGCAAGAAGCGATGATATCTTTGGCAAAATCTTCAACGCTTTTTTCAATATGGTCAAAAGCATATTCGTAAAAACCACGACCATTTGTCATTTTTACAACATAACCATAGTCATTGTCTAGTGAACTAGAACTGCTAGCTGTGTTCTTATTAGCAAAATAATCGATGGTTTGATGATCACAACCAAGGACACTGACGTATTTATATGTCTTTTTTAATTCTTTAACTAAAGAAACTAAGTAAGCTTCATTAGCCAGAAGTTTTTTTGAAAAACTCATTTTTCCTCCTTTTAATATTTTGGAAAATCTTTTGAAATAATGAAATGTATATTTACCTTTATATTATATATAGGAGAATAGAAAAAATAGGTATACAGAAAAAGGGAAACACATTTGACCTTCGAAGAATTTCTTGAACATAATTTTATCATAATTCTTTAATAAAAGATATTTATTTAATAAAAAAGAACAATGAAATCGCTTTGATATCAATTATTATATTTTGATAAGAAAATTTGATTTTTTATCAAAAAAATTAAAAATAAATTAATTTTCGATATTTTTTCAAAAATAAATAAAAAGTGTTGACATATTGTTTTTTATAGTTTAAACTAGTAAAAGCTGTGTAAAAGCAGCGCGTATTGACGTGCAAAATTGCTAGAACGCCATTCTCGGTTGTCATGGCTAGTCACCGTGAATGAATCTGGGGAAGTTGCACTGAACGCATGTCTATGCTGGATTTTAGACTAAGGAGGTAATATGCCAACAAAAACTAGCAGAATCCGCATCCGTCTTAAAGCTTACGATCACAAGGTCTTAGACCTTTCCGTCAGCAAGATTGTCGATGTGGCAGAAAAAACTGGAGCCGAGGTCGTCGGCCCAATTCCACTCCCAACGGAGCGTCAAATTTATACGATCTTACGTTCACCATTTGTCCACAAGGATTCCCGTGAACAGTTCGAAATCAGAACACACAAGCGGTTGATTTACATCAACAAGCCCGGTAAACAGACTATCGAAGCCTTAAAGAGAATGGATCTCCCTTCTGGTGTTGACTTCGATGTCCAATTCTAGGAGGCTGAAAATGAAAGAAATTATCGGTAGAAAAATCGGTATGACTTCAGTCTTTGCTACGGACGGTACGATGTATCCTGTCACCGTTATCGAAGTCTTACCTAACGTTGTCACTCAAAAGAAGACCGTTGAAAACGATGGATACGAAGCTCTTCAAATTGGTTATGAGGACAAAAAAGAGCAAAGAGCTAACAAACCTGAAAAAGGTATCTTCGCTAAAGCAAATACAACTCCAAAATATTTCCTTCGCGAAATCAAAGGCGATGAAATTTACAATCATGAAGTTGGTGAAAGCGTCACAGTTGATGTCTTTAAAGCTGGCGAAATCGTCGATGTAACTGCTGTCAGCAAAGGACATGGTTACAGCGGTGTTATTAAGAAATATGGAAAACACATCGGCCCTAAAGGTCATGGATCTGGTTATCACAGACAAATCGGTTCTTTAGCTACTAATGGTCGTTGCAATAACCGTGTTCATCCTGGCAAAAAGATGTCTGGTCATTACGGAAATGTTCAACGCACAATTAGCAATCTCTTAGTTGTCTCTGTTGATGCCAGTAAGAACTGCATACTCATCAAAGGTTCTGTTCCTGGTCCAAAGAAATCTATTCTTAAGATCAAGACTTCTGCCAAACTTGGTAATAAGACAAAGGCAGTTAAACCATTGGTTAGCTATGCTGATTAAGTTAGGAGATAACCATGAATAATATTGTCAATAAAGATATTCAATTACCAGTAGTTGGTTTTGACGGAAAAGAACTCCGCAAAATCACTCTCGATTCCGAAATCTTCGGCATCGAACCACACATGCCTTCTGTTCATTTAGCTGTTAAGGTCGACTTAGCCAATCGCCGTCAAGCAACTGCTAAAACTAAAACAAGAAGCGAAGTCTCCGGCGGTGGTAAAAAGCCATGGAGACAAAAAGGTACAGGCCGTGCAAGAGCTGGTTCTTCCCGTTCTCCACTTTGGAGACATGGTGGTATAGTCTTTGGCCCTACCGGAACTCAAAATTTCAAACTTAAGATGAACAAGCTTGTTCACAACAAAGCTCTTCTCTCTGTTTTATCTGACAAAGTTGCTAATAACAATCTTATTGTTCTCGACAATGAAGACTTTGCTAAAGTATCAACAAAAGAAGGTGTAAATTTCTTAAAGTCACTTGATGTCTTAGGAAAGAAGACACTTGTTGTCCTTGATACATATGCTGCAAACTTAGTTTTAAGTATCAGAAATATCAATGAAGTTCTTATCGTCAGCACTGATAACTTATCTGTCTACGATGTCTTGAACAACGAAAAGATCATCATCACCGAAGAAGCAGTCAAATGCTTACAAGGCGAAGAAGAGGAGGCTATCTAATGGCTCAAGAAGAAAAGAAATTAGAAGAAGTCGAAACTGTTTCCGGCCACGCCGCAACAATTCACGACTATGATGTTCTTCGCGGTCCTATTCACACTGAAAAAACTCAAACCCTTCAAGGTGAAAATAACGCTATCGTTTTAGAAGTTAAGGCTACCGCAAATAAGACCGAAATCAAAAAAGCTGTTGAATCAATCTTCGGCGTTAAAGTTGAAAAGGTCAATACAATAAACGTCAGCAGAAAAGAAAAGACTGTTGGTCGTTATAAAGGCTTTGTTCGCGGATACAAGAAAGCTATTGTCTATCTTGATAAAGCAACAGATTTAGCAGAAATCGCTAAAGCTGCTCACGCAGAATAAGCCATAGATAAATATAGGAGAAATTATGGCAATTAAGAATTATAAACCTAATACAGCCGGTACTCGTCATGTTTCTACATTAAGTACAGCTGATATTACAAAGACCACTCCTGAAAAATCACTCGTTGTCACCCTTAAGAAAACTGGTGGCCGTAATAATTCAGGCAGTATCACCTGCCGTCACATTGGCGGAGGTAACAAAAGAAAATACCGTATCATCGACTTCAAGAGAAGAAAAGATGATATGCCAGCAACAGTTTTATCAATTGAATATGATCCAAACCGCAATGCTCGTATTTCTTTAATCCGCTATACAGATGGAACTAAAACATACATCATTTGCCCAAAAGGACTTAAAGTTGGTGATGTTATTGTTTCCGGCAAAGCCTGCGAAGTTAAAGTGGGTAACTGCATGGAACTCGCTGCTATCCCTGAAGGTTTAGTTGTTCACAATGTTGAACTTCAACCTGGTAAAGGTGGCCAAATGTGCCGTGCCGCTGGTACAGGCGCACAAATCCTCGGTCGCGAAGGTCGCTATACTTCATTGCGTCTTGCTTCCGGAGAAATGAGAAAAGTTTTATCAACATGCCGCGCAACTATCGGTCAAGTTGGTAACGAAGATTTCAACCTTGTTCACTTAGGCAAGGCTGGTAAAAATAGATGGTTAGGTATTCGCCCAACAGTTCGTGGTTCTGTTATGAACCCTAACGATCACCCACATGGTGGTGGTGAAGGTAAGTGCCCAGTTGGTCGCGATGCACCACGTACCCCTTGGGGTAAGAGAGCTATGGGTGTTAAGACCCGTAAGAATAAGAAAGCCAGTACACGTCTCATTATGAGAAGACGTAATGGCTAATAGGAAGGAGAAAGAACATGTCTCGCAGTATTAAAAAAGGTCCATATGTTGAAGCTGCTTTACTTAAGAAAGTTGAAGCTCTCAACGCTGCCAATAAAAAACAAGTAATAAAAACTTGGAGCAGACGTTCGACTATCTTCCCACAAATGGTTGAACACACAATTGCTGTTTATAACGGCAAAACTCACGTACCTGTCTACATTTCTGAAGATATGGTCGGACATAAGTTAGGCGAATTTGCCCCAACTAGAACATTCCGTGGCCACACTTCTGGTGATGACAAGGCCGCTAAGTAAGGAGAAACGTTAAATGCCAAGAACTAAAAAAGTAAATGAAGCAGAAATTACCGAACCCTTACGCGACAGTGCTAAGGCTATTGCAACAAATATCGGTGTAACCCCACGTAAAGCACGTTTGGTCGTCGATCTTGTTCGCGGTAAGACTCTTGCTGAAGCATATGCGATTCTCGCTAATACAAATAAAGCTGCTGTTACCCCTGTAACAAAAGTTATTAAGAGTGCAGAAGCAAATGCTGTTAATAATTTCAAAATGAAGTCAGAAGATTTATACATTGCTGAAATCTATGCTACTGATGGAATCCGTCTTAAAAGATTCTTGCCAAGAGCTAAAGGTTCTGCATCTGGCTTAATCAAAAGATTTTGCAACATTACTGTTGTCGTAAAAATGAAAGGAGCTAAATAATCTATGGGTCAAAAAGTAAATCCAATCGGCTTACGTATTGGTATCAACCGTGATTGGTCATCCCACTGGTATGCAGCAAAGAAAGATTTCCCTGCATATTTAGCTCAAGACAATCTCATTCGTAAATACTTAACACCTAAAGTTAAAGATAGTCTTCTTTCCCGCATCGATATCGATCGCGTCAAAGATCAAGTTACTGTTACTATTGTCTGCTCTAGACCAGGTGTTGTCTTAGGACAAGAAGGTGCAAACCTTAAAGTCTTAAAAGAAGGCTTACTCAAAGCTACTAAATTAAGCGATGTTAAGATTTCCGTTGTCGCCGTTGAACTTCCAGATCTCGACGCTAACGTTGTTGCTCAAAACCTCGCTTCACAGCTTGAAGCTCGTGCTTCTAGTCGTATGGCTCAAAAAAGAGCTGTTCAAACAATTATGCGCGCCGGTGCTAAAGGTTGTAAAACTATGATCAGTGGCCGTGTTAATGGTGCTGAAATTGCTCGTAGCGAACAATATCGTGAAGGTGTCTTATCTTTACATACATTGAGTCAAAATATTGATTATGCATTATGCGAAGCCCATACAACTTATGGTCGCTTAGGCTGCAAAGTTTGGATTTCTTTACCTTCAAAAGAAGAATTAGAAGCTCTTGCTCGCAGCCGTGCTCAACGCGATGGTCGCCGTTTCAACAACCGTGGTTCCCGCGGTGGTAATAATGGTCGTCGTGATAATCGTCGTCCAGCTAAAGAAGCTGCTAAAGAAGCTGCTCCTGTCGCTGACGAAAAGAAAGGAGAATAAGAGATGCTTCAACCAAAGAGAGTCAAATACAGAAGACCTCATGGTCTTAGTTACGAAGGTCTTTCAAAAGCCGGTAACGAAGTCGCTTTTGGTGACTATGGTCTTCAAGCTTTAGAAGGTAATTACATTACTAATAAGCAAATCGAAGCCGCTCGTATCGTCTTATCTCGCTACACCAAAAGACAAGGTCAAATCTGGATTAAAATTTATCCACATTTAGGCAAAACTAAAAAACCAGCCGAAGTCCGTATGGGTTCCGGTAAAGGTTCCGTCGACAGTTGGGTTGCTGTCGTTAAGAAAAACCGCGTAATGTTTGAAATTGGCGGTGTTCCAGAAGCTGATGCTGTTGAAGCTTTACGCCTTGCAGCTTATAAGCTCCCTGTTAAAGCCCGCGTTATAAAGAAAGGTCAAGGTAAATAATCATGAAAATTGAAGATATTCGTGAATTGACCACCGCTGAACTTCAACAAAAAGTTTTCGATCTTAAAGCAGATCTCATGACACTTCGCTTCCAACAAAAGAGCGGTGAACTTGAAAACGGCAAAAAGATCACTGAAGTTCGCAAATCCATCGCCAAGTGCTTAACCGTTTTACGGGAAAGAGAATTGGCCGGTAATAATTAGGAGAACATAAAATGGCAGAACAAAATAATAAAACCAAACGTCAACTCCAAGGAGTTGTCGTCTCCGATAAGATGGAAAAGACCATCACCGTTCAAGTCTCAACTTACAAGGCTGATCCTATTTATAAGAAGAGAGTTGCTTACTTTAAAAAGTATAAAGCTCACGATGAAAAGCAAGAAGCCAAAGTTGGTGATACAGTCCTTATCGAAGAAACTCGTCACATTTCAAAAGACAAGTACTTCCGTTTAATTAAGGTCGTAAAGAGAGGAGAAGAGTAATATGGTACAAAACGAAACTAACCTCGTTGTCGCTGATAACTCCGGTGCTCGTTCTGTTCGTGTTTTCCGTCTTTTAGGCGGAAGCAAACGCAGAGCTTCCTCTGTCGGTGATATTGTCATTTGCGCAGTTAAAGATGCAATTCCAAATGGACGTGTTAAAAAAGGTGATGTCGTCAAAGGTGTCATTGTCCGCGTCGCTAAAGGTTATCAAAGAGCTGATGGCAGCACAATTCGTTTCGATGATAATGCTGTTGTTCTCATCAATGATGATCTTTCTCCAAAAGGCACTCGTGTCTTTGGACCAGTCGCTCGTGAACTTCGTGAAAAAGGTGAAGGCTTTATGAAGATTATTTCTTTAGCCCCAGAAGTTATTTAAGGAAGGAGATAACTATGAAAATTAAATCAGGTGATGAAGTCATTGTCGTCTCCGGAAAATATAAAGGAACGACCGGAAAAGTCTCTAAGGCTTTCCCAAAAGTTAATAAAGTTGTTATCGAAGGTGTCAATCTTCGTACAAAGCATCAAAAACCAACCGCTGGAAATCCAGAAGGCAAGAAAGTTGAAATCTATGCTCCAATCGATGTTTCCAACGTTATGATTCTTGATCCAAAAGAAAAGAAGCCAACAAGAATTGGTTACAAAGTTGTTGATGGCAAAAAAGTTCGTGTCACAAAGAAGAGTGGCACAGTAATTGACTAGGAGGAGAAAAAATGGCAGAACAAGGAAATAAAGTTGCTAACATTGTTTCTCGCGTTGAAACTGATTACAAGGAAAGAATCGTTCCAGAATTGATGAAGAGATTTAACTACTCTTCAGTTATGGAAGTTCCTCATCTTGAAAAAATCGTCATCAACATGGGTGTTGGTCAAGCTGCTCAAGATAGTAAGTTCCTCGAACAAGCTATTGCAGATTTAACCGTCATTGCTGGTCAAAAACCAATCAAGACAAAATCTAAGAAATCAGTTGCTAACTTCAAACTTCGTGAAGGACAATACATCGGTTGTAAAGTTACACTTCGTTCAATCAGAATGTATGATTTCTTCGATAAACTCGTCACAATCGCTTTACCACGCGTCCGCGACTTCCGCGGTGTCAATAAGAACGCTTTTGATGGTCGTGGTAATTTCGCAATCGGTGTCAAGGAACAATTAATCTTCCCAGAAATCGATTACGATAAGATCGGTGGAAAGACACGTGGTATGGATATCATTATCGTTACCTCTGCTAAAACCGATAAAGAGGCATATGCCCTTCTCGAATTAATGGGCATGCCATTTAGACGCTAGGAGATAAAATATGGCAAAGAAATCATTAAAAGTAAAATGCTCTCGTCCACAAAAATTCAGCACACGTGAATATAATCGTTGCTCCCGTTGTGGACGTCCTCACGGCGTTCTCCGTAAATTCGGAATTTGCCGTATTTGCTTACGTGAATTAGCCTATAAGGGCGAAATTCCAGGCATGAAGAAATCTAGCTGGTAAGGAGGTCAAGAAATGTTACAAGATCCGATCGCCGATATGCTCACTCGCATTAGAAATGCTAATGCTTTAGGCAATCCAAGTTTAGAAATGCCATCTTCAACAATGAAGGCTGGCATTGCCAAAATTTTAAAGGATGAAGGTTTCATCAGCAGTTATTATGTTGATGGAGATGTTAAAAAAGTTCTTCACATCACTTTAAAATATGGTCCAAAAGGTGAAAAAGTTATCACCAATTTGCAAAGAATATCGAAGCCAGGTCTTCGTGTTACTTGCGGATGCGATGATCTCCCAAGAGTCCTCAATGGATTGGGAATCGCAATTATCTCTACATCCAACGGCTTATTAACCGATAAGGATGCTAGAAAACAAAGAGTAGGCGGTGAAGTACTCGCCTACGTCTGGTAAGGAGAAAAAAATGTCAAGAATCGGTAAAAAACCAATCGACATCCCAGCTGGTGTCGAAGTTAAAGTTGAGGGAAATACAGTTACCGTCAAAGGTCCTAAAGGAACCCTCACTCAGAGTTTCAATGCGTGCTTGAGCTATGAAGTCTCCGAGAAAGAAATCTTAGTCAAACGCCCCGATGACTTGAAAGAGCACAAAATGATTCACGGAACCACACGTGCTTTAATTCACAATATGGTTACCGGTGTTCATGATGGCTTTAAGAAAGTTCTCGAAATTCAAGGTATTGGTTATCGTGCTTCTATGCGCGGAACCACACTCGTCTTAAACGTTGGACACTCTCATGAAGATTTAGTTGTACCACCAGAAGGTATTACAATTACTTGCCCAAATGCCACAACTATTGAAGTCAGCGGTATTGACTCTCAAAAAGTTGGACAAGTTGCAGCAAATATTCGTTCCTTCCGTCGTCCTGAACCATATCATGGTAAAGGTATTCGTTATCAAGGCGAAGTCGTTCTTCTCAGAGCTGCAAAAACAGCTAAGAAGGATAAATAATAATAGAGGTAACAAGATATGTATAAATCATTTGATAAAAATGCAGCCCGTCTTAAAAGACACCTTCGTTCCAAAGTTGTTGGAACAAGCGACTGCCCAAGAATCTCTATTTTCCGTTCAAACACCAATATCTATGCTCAAATCATCGATGATGTCAAGCATGTCACCTTATGCTCTTCTTCTTCCTTTGAATTAAAATTAACCAATGGTGGAAATAAAGAAGGTGCTGCAAAAGTTGGCGCTGATTTAGCAGAAAAAGCTAAAAAATTAGGCATAACTAAAGTTGTCTTTGATCGCTCTGGTTATGTTTATCACGGACGCGTTGCTGCTTTAGCTGAAGCTGCACGTGAAGCCGGCTTAGAATTCTAGGAGAATAAATATGGAACAAGAAGAAAAAATCACATCTCCGGTTGAGGCCGGTACCGATAGTACCCCGGTTGAAGCTGCTCCAGAAGCCGCTCCAGCCAAAGGTCATCATCACGAAGGTGGCCGTAAGGGTCAAGGTGGACGTCGCACAGAACGCCGTGCACCAGCTGAAAAACTCTATGAAGAAAGAGTTGTCAAAATTAGACGTGTTTGCAAGACCACAAAAGGTGGCCGTCATATGCGTTTCTCTGCCTTAGTCGTCGTTGGCGATGTTAAAGGCAAATACGGATTTGGCGTTGGTAAGTCTGGTGAAGTTTCCGAAGCTATCAAGAAAGCTCTTGATGATGCTAAGTTACATATGTATAGACTCCCAATCGTCAAAGATGGTACAATACCTCATACAGTTGTTGGTACTTATGGTGCTACCACAGTTTTCCTTAAACCAGCCCCTGATGGTACCGGAATTATTGCCGGTGGTCCAGTCCGTGCTGTTTTGGAATTAGGTGGTGTTAAAAACATCTACTCTAAAGTATATGGCTCCAGAAGTCCTATCAATATTGTTAAAGCAACAGTCAACGGTTTGTTATCTTTAAAGTCTTACACTCAAGTTAATAAACTCAGACATGGGGAGGATAAATAATGGAACTTCATAATTTAAAAAAGGTCGAAGGCAGTGACCATTCTGGTAAAAGAGTAGGTCGTGGTCTTGGTTCCGGTATGGGTAAAACCTCTACTCGTGGACAAAAAGGTGCTGGCGCCCGTTCTGGTGGTGCTATCAACCCTGGCTTCGAAGGTGGACAAACTCCTTTATATCGTCGTTTACCAAAAAGAGGATTTAAGAACATTAATCATAAAGATTATGCTATTATTAATGTTGAAGACATCGCTAAGGCTATTGAAGTTTTAGGAAATGGAGACATTTCTCTTGAAACATTGATGGAAATTGGAATGATTAAAGATCCAAAAGATGGTCTTAAAGTTCTCGGTGATGGTGAAATTAAACTCAGCGCCGATCAAAAATTCAAGGTTACAGCCAAGAAATTTACTTCCTCGGCAGCTGAAAAAATTGCTCAAGCCGGCGGAGAAGCTATATTGGAGAAATAAAAATGAAGAAAGTGTCAGCCATTTTACATAATAAGGAGATAATGAATAGAATCCTTTTTACCTTGGCTATCTTTCTCATTTTCCGAATTGGATCAGCATTGACTGTTCCTGGTGTTGAAATATCTAAAGACGCATTTGATACAAATAACGTCTTCGGTATGCTCAACCTTATGGGTGGTGGTGCCTTACAAAGTTTCTCTTTGTTTGCTTTAGGTGTTTCACCTTACATCACAGCCCAAATTATTGTTCAATTGTTACAAATGGATGTTTTGCCTGTCCTTACCGAACTTGGTAAGGAAGGCGAATCAGGCCGTAAAAAAATTGATATGGCCACTCGTTACTTGACGCTTCTTCTTGGAGCAGTTCAAGCATATGGTGTCACTGTAACAATGATGAATTCTGATTATATTACATTGACAGATACAACCATTCTTGGTTATTTAAAGATTATTGTTTACTTAGTTGCTGGTTCCATGCTTCTTATGTGGCTTGGTGACCAAATTACAACAAAAGGTATCGGTAATGGTATATCAATGATTATCTTTGCTGGTATCGTTTCTGCTTTACCTAACCAAATCTATGGTGCATTTGCTAATTATTTAAGTCAAAACCTTTTAACAGGAAATCCATCCTTAATTCTTGAAGGTGTTATTAAGTTATTATTATACTTACTCTCATTCTTCTTAATTGTTGTCTTTGTTACTTATACTGAAAAATCAGTTCGTAAGTTACCAGTCAGCCATTCTGCTACTGGTCAAAGCGGTAATGAAAATGCTCAATCGAGTTTCTTACCAATCAAGATTAACTCTTCAGGTGTTATTCCTGTTATCTTCGCTTCATCAATCATGATGGCTCCATCAATTATTGTCAGTTTCGTTTCTGGCGGTAATACTGTTCCTAATTGGGCACAGACAATGATTAATGTCTTCAACTATCAATCGATGGTAGATATGGGCACTTGGTCATTCCCTTGGGGCTTGATTATCTATTTATTCTTAATTATTGTATTCACATTCTTCTACTCTAACTTGCAAATTAATCCTGAACGCTTAGCAAAAGATTTCCATGATAATGGAACTTACGTTACAGGATTACGTCCAGGTAATGAGACTGAAAAGTATATTCGTAAAGTTTTGAATAGAGTTACATTACTCGGTGCTCTTGCCTTGATGTTAATTGCAGCTCTTCCAATTGTTTTATCATTAACAGGACTTGTTCCACAAAGCTTAGCTTTAGGTGGTACTGGTCTTATCATTGTAGTTGGTGTTGCTATTGAAGTATTTAACCAAATCAATGGTCTTCTTGCCGCTCAAGATTATTAATTGTTAGAAAGAGGTTTATAAATGAAAAATATTGTTCTCATGGGTCCCCCAGGTGCTGGCAAAGGCACACAAAGCGAAAAGATTGTTGCTTATTACAACATTCCACATATTTCCACTGGTGATATGTTCCGCGATGCAGCTAGCCGTAAAACTGAATTAGGTCTTAAAGCAAAAGAATACATGGACAAGGGTCAACTTGTTCCTGATGAAGTTACTATTGCTATTGTTAAAGATCGTTTATCACTTCCAGACTGTGCAAATGGATATCTACTTGATGGATTCCCACGCACATTGGTTCAAGCTGAAGCTTTGAAAAAACTTACAGCTGAAATCAATAGACCAATTACTCACGCTGTCAATTTGATAGTAGATGAAGAAAAGTTGGTCGATCGTATTGCTTCCAGAAGAGTTTGCCCTCAATGCGGTGCAAGTTATAACGTTCAAACAAGACCTAGTAAAGTTGAAAATGTTTGCGACAGCTGTGGACATGATCTAATTCAACGTGATGATGATAAACCAGAAAGTTTCAAAGTTCGTCTTACTGCTTATAAGTCAAAGACTTTACCACTTGTTGACTTCTATCGCAATGAAGGCTTACTTACAGAAGTTGATGGCTTGCAAGATATCGATTCAGTTTTTGAAGATATTAAGAAAGCGTTAGAGAACTAATGATTATTATTAAAACCGAAAAAGAGTTTGAAAAAATCAAAGATGCTGGTACCCGACTTGGAGAATTATTCGATTATTTAATTCCCTATATCAAGCCGGGTATTAGTACCTATGAAATTGATAAGCTTGCGGAAAAACATATCCGCGCTTCCGGAGCAATTCCAGCTTGCCTCGGATATGAAGGATTTCCATTCACAATCTGTGCTTCAGTCAATGAATGCCTTGTTCATGGTTTCCCTTCTAAAAATAAAATTCTAAAAAATGGTGACATTATATCAGTAGATGTGGTAAACTGCTATAATGGTTGGATGAGTGATGCCTGTCGCACTTATGCGGTTGGAGAAATCTCTTCTCGCCATCAAGAGCTTATTGATACAGCTGAAGAATGTTTCTACGCGGGATTTGCTATGGCAAAACCTGGAAACCGAATTGGGGATATTTCCCACGCTATTGAACAAGTAGCAAGAAAACACGGTTTCGCCCTGACCGAAATTTATGGTGGGCATGGTATCGGTCGGGATATGCACGAAGATCCAATGATTTTAAACGTTGGTCGTGCTGGATATGGCCAAATTATACGTCCAGGTATGGCAATTTGTATTGAACCAATGCTTCTTGAAGGCAGCGCTAAAACAAAAAGGTTACCAGATGGATGGGGAGAGGTCTCCATAGATAAAGGCTATACTGCTCACTACGAGAACACTGTTTTAGTCACAAAAGATGGCCCAGTCATCGCAACTGTTGACAGCAATGTTCGAAGACACTTAAAGGGAGAAATGTAATGTCCAAAGAAGATTTTATTCACGCTGAAGGTAGAGTAACAGAAATACTTCCAAACAGTAAATTTAATGTTTTGTTGGATAATGGGTTAACAATTCGTGCGACCCTTTCCGGTAAGATGAGAAAAAATAGTATTTTTATCGTACTGGACGATCGAGTTTCCGTTGAAATCTCCCCTTATGACTTAACACAGGGTCGAATTACGTACCGATTCAAAAATTAGGTACAAAAAGTTCTAACATGGAGGACAATTAATATGAAAGTTAGACCATCAGTCAAAAAAATCTGTCCAAACTGCAAAATTATCAAAAGAAAAGGTAGAGTTATGGTTATTTGCTCTAACCCTAAACACAAGCAGAGACAAGGTTAAGGAGGAAATTATTTAAATGGCACGTATTGCTGGGGTTGATATCCCAAACGACAAACCAGTAGCTTATTCACTGGCTTATATCTATGGTATCGGTATTCCTACAGGAAAAAAGATTTGCGCCGATGCTAAAGTTGATCCAACAAAAAGAGTTAAAGATTTAACTGAAGCTGAATTAACAGCTATTCGTTCTAAAGTCGCCGAATATAAAGTTGAAGGTGATCTTCGCCGTGAAGTTAATTTAAACATCAAGAGATTACAAGAAATCGGTTGCTATCGCGGAATTCGTCACAAGCGTGGTTTACCATGCCGTGGCCAACAAACAAAGACCAATGCACGTACAGTCAAAGGTCCACGTAAGACAGTCGCTAACAAGAAAAAGGCTGTCATGTAATAGGAGGACGCATCATGGCTAAAGAAAAGAAAACTATTCGTAAAAAGAAAACCAAATTAGGTTTCACCAAAGGTGTTGCCCATATTCATGCATCAAGCAATAATACAATTATTTCTATCTCTGATACAGATGGAAAAGTTATCGCTTGGTCTTCTGCCGGTAATGTTGGTTATACCGGTTCACGTAAGAGTACTCCATTCGCTGCTCAAATGGCAGCTGAAAGAGTTGCTAAAACTTGCTTAGATCGTGGCTTAAAGACAATTGATGTCGAAGTTAAGGGCCCAGGTAGTGCTCGTGAAGCTGCTATCCGTTCTTTACAAGCTGCTGGTCTTCAAATTCAAACCATTACTGATGTTACTCCAATTCCTCATAATGGTTGCCGTCCACAAAAACGTCCAAGAAAGTAAGGGGGAAAAACAGTATGAAGCAATTCCAAGAACCGCATTTTCATATCGAAAAAATCGATCCAGATTCATTTTATGGTGAATTCAAGATTGAACCACTAGAACGTGGTTTTGGTTTGACTCTCGGTAATGCTTTACGTCGTGTTTTACTATCATCCTTACCTGGATCTAGCATCTTCGCTATTCAAGTTGAAGGAGCAAGACATGAATTCTCTGCTCTTGATGGTATCGTTGAAGATGTTACAGCTATCGTCTTAAACCTTAAAGGCTTAGTATTAAGTATAACTGATGAATCTGAATCTCAACGCGTCATGACTATTGATGTTAAAGGTCCAGCAGAAGTTACTGCTGCTGACATTAAGGCTCCAAGCGATGTTGAAATTATTAATAAAGATCTTGTTATCGCCCACGTTGCAGAAGGTGGCGAATTAAAGATGACTTTATATGCTAATAATGGCCGTGGTTATATCACAGGCGAACACAATAAGGCTATCTACACAACTTTCCCAATTGGTACGATTATGACCGATTCTTCATATTCTCCAATTACAAAAGTTGAATACAAAGTTGACCCAACACGTGTTGGTCACGATTCAAACTATGATAGTTTAACTTTAAAAGTTTCTACAAATGGTTCTATGACACCAGCAGATGCTGTATCATTAGCTGCAAATATTCTTGTTGCTCATTTCAGTCAATTTACTGAAATCAGCGAAAAGCAAATTGATGAAGCTATCTTCAAGAAAACTGCTGAACCTGCAAAGAGCAAATATTCTGATATGACAATTGAAGAACTTGATCTTACAGTTCGTAGTTACAACTGCCTAAAGAGAGCTGGCATTTCTACAGTTATGGAACTCGCTAATAAATCCGAAGAAGAAATGATGAAAGTCAGAAATCTCGGTAAAAAATCCCTCAAGGAAGTTAAGGAAAAGCTCGAAGCTTTCGGCCTTCATTTCCGTGAGATGTAAAGGAGAATTAATAATACATGAAAACTCAAGGACGTAAGAATGTTCATGGTAAGGGCGGTGTCCGTTTTAAGGCCGCTTATACCGCTAGTAAAGATAAAAGCATGCTTAGAAACGTTGTAACTCAACTCATCGTTTCTGGACATGTTCAAGTAACTTCTATGGTTGGTAAACAAGTTTCTTCCTTAGCAGATCGTTTAGTTACATATGCTAAGAAAGGTGATTTAAATTCCCGTCGTTTAGCTGCAGCTATCGTTCGCGATGTCTGGGCTGATGAAAAAGCTGGTGTTACTGCTTTACAAAAATTATTCAACGAATATGGCCCTCGTTATGCTAATCGTAATGGTGGTTATACACGCGTTTTAAAACTCGGCAATCGTCGTGGTGATAACGCTAAAGTCGTATTAGTTAGTTTTGTTGATTAATTATTAGGTGTTATATAAATGCTGCTGGGGTTTTCCTGGCAGTTTTTATTTATAAAGCACTTAAATTCTTTTAAAAAAAGAAAAAATCAATTATAATAAAGAAGATATAAGGAGATAAACTATGGCTGAAAACGAAGAACAGATTCTTACTAAGGAAGGTAAGAGACAATTAGAACAAGAATTACATCACCTCATCAATGAAGTTCGACCAGAAGTAATTGAAGAACTTAAAGCTGCTCGTGCACAAGGCGACTTAAGTGAAAATGCTGATTATGATGCAGCAAGAACACGTCAAGCTGACGTTGAAGGTGAAATTAAAAGAATTGAAGCTCTTTTAAATAATTGTAGAGTTATCGATGAAGATGATAATACAGGAAATGAAAAAGTTGTTAAGATTGGTTCTACAGTAACATTCCATGATAATAAATTGAATAAAGATTTCACTTATCAAATTCTTGGTCCTGTTGAATCAGATCCATTCAAGGGAATTATTTCTAATGCTTCTCCGCTCGCTCAAGCAGTTCTTGAACATTCTGTTGGTGAAGAAGTTACTGTTGAAGTTAAAACCCCATATACAATTAAAATTCTTAATATTACAAAATAAAAAGCTTTTTTAAAAAGCTTTTTTCTTTAGGAGAATATCATGACATTTGAAGAAATTAATAAAACGTTGACAGATGAAGAAGCGAAAAAAGAAGTTTCTCGCTGTTTAAAATGTCCACGCCCTTTATGCAAAATGAAAGGCTGTCCAGCTGAACTTAGAATAAATGAATTCATGAAGGCTTTTTTTGATGGAAATGAAGAAGAAGCATATAGAATTATTCGCACTGGAAGCAATCTTCCATTAATCTGCTCTAGGGTTTGTGATCACGATTCACAATGTCGTGGTGCTTGTGTTTTAAATTTCAAGCATATGCCGATAATTCCTGGAAATATAGAAAGATATCTTGCTGATAAATTTGCAGGCCAAAATGAGCCATTTCAGCCTTTTGATAGGGATTTAAGCGTTGCTATTATTGGAAGTGGCCCAGCTGGCCTTTCTTGCGCTTTAGAGTTAGCACAAAATGGTATTCAATCAACAATCTTTGAAAAGGAAAAATATTTTGGCGGAATATTAAGCTATGGAATTCCTGAATATCGCCTTCCTCTTTCTGTTCTTAATAGACAAATTGATGTTTTAAAACAAGCAGGAATCAAATTTGTAAATTCTTGGAATGAAGATATCAGTGATTTTGCTAAGTTTGATTATGTAGTTTATGCAACTGGATTAACAAAATATTCTTATATGGGAATTGAAGGAGAAAATCTTGAAGGTGTTTATGATGGTGGAACATTTTTAAAAGCAATAAATTATCATATTCGTTATAATGAACCTTTTAATTTAAATTTGGGAAATAAGATAGTTGTTGTCGGCGCTGGAAATGTTGCAATGGATTGTGCCAGAAGCGCTCGTCGTTTAGGAAAAGAAGTTATTGTTGTTTATAGACGTTCGGAAAAAGAAGCTCCTGCAGCTAAAGAAGAGTTAGAAGCAGCAAAAAATGAAGGGATAGAATTTTATTTTCTCACCAACCCAACAAAAATTGTTGGAAAAGATCATGTTGAAAAAACAATTGTTGAAAAAATGACTCTAGGTGAAAAAGATGCTTCAGGTAGACAAAGACCTGTTCCAACAGGAGTGTATCAGGAATTTGAGGCAGATAATTTTATTTTAGCAATTGGACAAAAACCTGATTTAGAGTTAGCTCAGAAGATGAATCTTCCTTCTGAAAAAGGATGGATTAGTTTTGATGAAATTAACTTTGTTGAAGATAAAGTTTTAGCTGCTGGAGATATTGTGTATGGAGCTAAAACTGTTGTTGCTGCCATGGTAAGTGGCAAAAAAGCTGCCCACGCTATTTTAGATAAAATCAACTAATTAACTATAGATTAAGTCATTATTATTGTTTTTTATGACTTAATATTTTTTTATATAAAAAATTATATATTTTTTAGAAAATAGAATTATAATTCATTATTTTTATCATTCGAAATATATTTATTGACTGAATATTTTAGTATAATATTTTCTTTTTTTCTAATAATATTATTATGAAAAAGATTTTGAAATTTTGTTCTGTTTTTTTTAAATGTACTGGAACGTTGATTAGTATTTTAATGGTATCGATAGTTTTGTTGGGATTTGAAAAAACACCCGGAACATATATAAATTATGTTGAAATGCCTTTATATGCTGAATTTTTAAATGCTAAAAGCGTTAAATATTATATCAATAGCTACGGGGCTTCTCATTATGAAATTGAAGTAGAAAAAATTGAATATAATAAAAATATAGCGACAACTTTAATGTTTGCCAAAAAGTTTGAAGTTACAGATAATCGATTTATTTATTTTGATAATTATTATATATTTAGCATTATAATCGATGATGATTTCAATGCTATTCCTTCAGAATTAATAAAAAAATAATTTGAATTTTGAAACATAAAAAAGACGTTGAATTTAATCAACGGCTTTTTAGTTTTTATATTTTCCTAATAGTTTAAAATTTATATTTTTTTAAAGGTTATAGCAATATTTTCTATTTCATTATTTGAACTATAGGGAAATAAATAATAAGTATAGGTGTTTTCATCTTTATCAGTTTTACCAGTTAAGATGAAATCATTTTCAACTCCGATAGTAATTTTAGTTAAATTGTTATCTATTTTGAACTTAATGGCTTTAGAGTTTGTAATTGCACTTCCTTTGAAACTTATTGCTAAAATATTATTCTGTTTTGAAAAATTGTCTTCATAATTATTTTCTAGGCTTATGTTTGCTTTTGTTTTAAAATCGTTATAATCGGTTATTGATTTTAAATTATAAGCACTTATTGCAGATGTAAAATCATTTGTTTCTTCTATTTTTTCAATGTTGGCAATATTAGAAGAATTTAAATTTAAATTTGTTAAATCGTAATTTTGATATGATAGCTTAGTAAAATTAACGGAATTATATGGATAGTTATAAAGAAAAATAAAACCAGCTGTTCCAAGTACTGCTAATGTTAATCCTAAATAAGATAAGAATTTGTTTTTTTTCATTTATTCATTCCTCATAAATCATTTTTTATTTTGACTAGAAGTTTATATAAATAGTTTTTTCTTAGACCAGTTGTATCAGATATATTTTTGGCAATATCATTGAGGCTTTGGTCCTTCTTTAATTCTTCTTGTAATAATTTTATTAAATCTTCTTCGCTTAGTTCAGTATCTTCTTCTTTTTTTCCTTCGATAATAATGACAAATTCCCCGCGAATAAAATCTTCTTCAATTGTTGATATTTCTTCTAATGTGCCTCTTATATATTGCTCGTATAATTTGGAAATTTCTCGGCCTAAGCAAGCTCGCCTATCTTTTCCAAATATTTTTTCCATGGATTTTAAAGTGTCCAAAAGACGATGAGGTGCTTCATAAAAAATCAATGTTTCTTCTCTTTGAATGTATTTTTCTAAAGTTTTAATTCTATTGGATTCTTTTGTAGGAAGGAAGCCAATAAATGTAAATTGTGCTGAATTAAACCCGGAAGCAGTTAAGGCTGGAACAAAGGCTGTTGGACCGGGAATAGCTGATACAGGTATGTTATTTTTTATAGCTAAGCTAGCTAATAAGCCACCTGGATCGGATATACCAGGAGAGCCAGCATCAGAACAATAACTAACAATAAGTTTTTCTGTTAGCATTCTAGAGATTATTTTTTCAGCTTGTTGGAGTTCTGTTTGGCTATAACAAGAAATAAGATTTTTATTGTTGATATTAAGTCTTGATAAAAGCATTTGAGTATTTCTAGTATCTTCACAAGCAATTAAATCACTAGATGCTAAAATTTCTTTACTTCTTTCTCCTATATCCTGAATATTTCCAACAGGAGTAGGTATTAGGTATAAAATAGGCTTGGAATTGCCTTTATAAGAAAAGATTGCTTTAGCGTTCATTTGTAACCCTTGGTACTTTTCTTAATTCTTGTTTGGTTAAAGTGACAAATTCTGTTCCGTTAGATAAAGTTATCATACCGGTAAATAAGTTAACTGATGTTACTTTATAAATTGAATTTTTATATTTATATGTTTCATTGATCTTTGGTGAATGCTTTTTGAGTTCAGTATAGTTTTCATCTTCGAATTTTAAACAACAAATTAGTTTTCCGCATTGACCAGATAGTTTAGGTATATTTAAAGATAACATTTGATTTTTAGCCATATTAATTGATATGATATCGAAGTTTTTTATAAAAGTTGAGCAACATAAAGGCAGACCACAAACACCAATGCCACCGATAATTTGTGCGCGATCTCTTGTTCCTATTTGTTTCATTTCAATATGAGTTCTGAAAGTACGATGTAATTCTTTTACTAATTCTCTGAAATCAACTCTATCATCAGAGCTGTAGATAACTAGTAATTTAGAAAAATCTAAAGAAACTATAGTTGAAATAATTTTCATATTGAGATTGTAACGTTTTGCTCCAAGAGTTACGACGTTAAATATATCTTTTTCAATTTTGCTATTTTTTTCAAAAATTACAAGATCATCTTTTGTTGCGATTCTAGTGATTGGAAGAAAGCCTTCTGTTATTTCGCTTTTTTTATTGTTTTGAACAGTTCCAATAGTTGTCCCTATATTAGGTGTATCAACTACTACTTTAGTTCCTAGTTCAAGAGGAAAAGATGATGTGTAGTAAATGAGTGGAGATCCGGATGTGGATACTCCTATTAAATATTGAGTCTCTGTCATTTTGCCTCCAATATTGTGGCTAATTTGCCTAAAACAAGTGTGAAGTTATAATTTAATTTTTTAGCGGACAATATTTTTTCAAGAAATATTGTTGCATTATATATAGCTTCTTTATGGCTTTTTAAGCCGAGAATTATTTCTTTGAATGGTGAATCAGTATTATTTGTTGAAATGCAAATAAATACTTGATAAACGATACCATAGAAGTAATTATAACATGTTTGGTCTTTTAAATTTGCACTGATTTTTGAAAATAGAAGATCAATACCTTTTTCATAATTGAAAACTAATAAATTTAAAAAATCTATTGCCATTTCAAATACAGTATTAAATGTTTTATCAGCTGCAATTTCTAAAGGATCTTCTTTAAGTCTTAATCCTTGAATTAAAAATAAAGCTTTAGGATCAATGCTGCCTTCTTCATAATTATATTTTTGTGGAAAAGCTCTAAGACTTACAACTCGAGAAATAATTGTCGGAAGAATACTTTCTTTTGAAGTGGTGGTTAAAATAGCATAGACATTTGCTGGAGGTTCTTCCAGAAACTTTAAAAGAGCATTGGCTGATTCTTCAGTCATATTTGAAACTTCATAAATTATATATGCTGCACATTTATTTTCTTCTTTGTTAGTTAAAACAAATTGATTTGATAGTTCTTCAATTTGATCTTTTTTTATGTTTTGATTTCTGCCATCGATAATATAAAAATCGCCAATTCTATTTTCATCGAAAAGTTTACAATGTTCACAATTTGAGCAAGCTAAATTTTCATCACAAAATAATGATTTTGCTAGAAACTCGGCAATTTCATCGATTGGTGCAAGATTGTCTCCGTAAATTAATAAAGTATGAGGCAAATGATTTTTTTTAACAGCATTAAGATAAAAAGATGATATTAATGGTTGATTTTTTAAGAATTCTTCTTTAGTCATCTTTTAATTCCTCAAGAATAATTTTTAAAACAGTATTATAAACATCATCAAAGGTTTTTTCTGCATCAATTTTAATAATTCTATCTGGATATAATTTGGCTAATTTTTCATAACCATCATGGACTAAATTATGAAATTCAAGATTCTCTAAATCTAGTCTATTTACTTCGCGATTGCTATTTTTATTAATTCTTGCAAGCCCTACTTCAGGTCTTATGGAAAAATATAATGTTTTATCAGGAAGTCTATTATCTATAGCAAAAAGATTTATGTCCATAACACTATCAAATCCTAATCCGCGGGCGTAGCCTTGATACACTAAACTAGAATCGATATAGCGGTCAGATATTACATTTATTCCTTTTTCTAAGGAAGGAAAAACTTTTTCGACAAGATGTTGTCTTCTTGAGGCACAATATAATAAAGCCTCTGTTTTTTTGTCCATGGCAGTATTTTGTTTATCTAAAATAATAGAGCGAATTTCTTCAGATATTTTTGTGCCACCCGGTTCTCTAGTGATGATAAAAGGAATATTTCTTTTTTGAAGCTCTTCAGATATTTTTTTTAAGATTGAACTTTTTCCAGAGCCTTCTCCACCTTCAAAAGTAATTAATTTTCCTGGCTTCATTTTTCTTCTCCTTTTAATGTTGTCCTTCCTTCTAAGGAACGTGAAATTGTGATTTCATCAACATACTCTAAATCAGCGCCAAGAGGTAAACCATAAGCAAGTCTTGTTACTTTTATTGGACTATTTTTTAATAGTTGTGCAATATATAAAGCAGTTGTTTCTCCTTCGATTGTAGAACTTAGAGCTAATATTATTTCTTTTACGTTGTTTTCTTTAATGTTTTTTAATAATTGTGGAATTCTAATATCTTCGGGTGAAATATTTTTTATCGGTGAAATGCACCCACCTAAAACAAAATATAAACCATGATAAGTATCGGTCTTTTCAAAGCTTATAATATTTTTAGCATCACTTACTACCAATAATGTATCATCATTTCTTGAAGGATCGTTGCAGATTGGACAAGATGGAGTATCGATATACATTCCACAATTTGGACATGGATGAACATTTGTTTTTACATTATAAAGAGCATTTATAAATTCATCGAGTTCTTCTTTTTTGAAACGCAAAGAAGCATAGGCTAACCTTTCAGCGGTTTTTTCTCCTATGCCTGGTAATTTTTGAAAAGATCTTTTTAAATCGGTTACAGATTTAATTGGCTCCATAATTAAAATCCAGGAATTCCCATTCCTGATGTAAGACCAGCAGAAATTTTTTCAGATTCTACTTGTATCTTTTTAACTCCTTCATTAAAGGCTATCATAAGAGCATCTTCAAGCATGGAACTATCTTCAGGGTCGATGATATCTTTGTTAATTTTGATGCTTTTAACTTCGTATCCACCGGTGATAACTAATTCAACAGCACCACCTGCTGCTTGAATTTGAAATTCTTTAGCTTCAAGAGCTTCTTGCTCTTCTTTAAGTTTTTTTTGCATTTTTTGTGCTTCACGAAGCATTTTATTGAAATCCATTTTATTCTCCTTTTATTATAATTGGCTTAGGTTCAGGTAATTTTTTTACTTGGCTAAGTTGTCTAAATATTTGAACAGCATTAATATATTCATCAGGTGTCATTGCATAAATAGCTGGGGCAAAACCAAAAGCTTTGTTGATGACAGAACGATATACTTCTCTTTTTCTTAAGTCGTTGATATTTTTTATTTGTGTTACTAGTTGAACTTCAACAACCATTATTTCATTGTTGACAATTCGTGGTGTTGTGGCTTTTAAATAAGCCGCTGCTAAAGATTCTTCACTATTAAGAGATAGATTATCTAAATTATGCCAAGATGAATTGACATTTTCTTTTAATTTTTTATTTCCTTGAAGCATTATATTAATTATTTCATCTTCAGAAAAATAAAAAACTTTTGGAGGTTCTGTTGAAGAGCTAGCAGTTGAAATAGGCTTTGACATAATTGGTTGTTTTTCAACAGGTTTTGACTGAACTTTTGATTCGCTTTGAATAGGTTGCTCAGTAGGAATTTCTATAGATTTATTAGGAATAATTCTTTTTTCTTCTTTGTCTTTAAGCATTAATTTAATTATTGAAAGTTCAAAATGATCAAGAGTATTTTTTACTAATCGATATTGCCTTCTTGATTCTGTTAAAATATCAAGATTTCTTCTTAGCTCTGCTGGACCGATAGCTAATGGCATTGCTTCAGAAGATGTAAGCATAGAAAGCAGACTTTCATTTCTTGTTGTTCCATAAATCAATAAATCTTTGTAAATTTCAATAAGATCATCATGAAGATGAACTAAGTCAGCACCAGCGGAATATCTTTCGCGAATTTGATTGATAACATCATCAAATTTGTTTTCGTGAATTGCTTGGACAAGTTTTATTTTTTCAGGAACAGAAATTAATCCAAAAATTGTTTCAACATCGCTGACTTTTACTTCATCATTACTATAAGAAACTACTTGTTCGAGGATAGAAAGAGCATCTCTTGCACCGCCATCGGCTAATCTTGCTATAAGTCTTAAAGCACCTATTTCATAGTTGACATTTTCTTGTTTTAAAACATATTCCATTTTTGAAATTAAATCATCATCGGAAATTTTAGAAAAGTCAAATCTTTGAACTCGGCTTAAAATAGTCGGAAGTACTTTTTGTGGTTCAGTAGTTGCTAGAATAAAAATAACATGGGCCGGTGGTTCCTCTAGAGTCTTTAATAAAGCGTTGAAAGCATTTGATGTCATGGAGTGAACCTCATCGATGATATAGACTTTATATCTTCCCATAATTGGTTCATATCTTACTTGATCGATTAATTCGCGGATGTTATCGACGCCAGAATTACTTGCTGCATCTAATTCATATACATCAGGATGAGTACCAGATAAAATAGCTTCACAAGAATCACATTTATTGCATTCGTGCCCCAATCCTTCATCGCAATTTAAAGCTTTGGCAAAAAGTCTTGCTAATGTTGTTTTTCCAGTGCCACGAGGTCCAGAAAAAAGATAAGCATGACCAATTTTGTCATTTTTTAAAGCGTTTTTTAAGGTTTTAATTATTGTTTTTTGTCCAACTACTTCATCAAAACTTTTTGGACGATATGTTCTATAAAATGATTGATATGCCATGTAATTATTATAGCGTTTTTTTTGATTATAAACTAGATAAATATATATTAATTTTGATTAAAATATTCTAAATAAAAAAGCCATTTATATTTAAACGATAATGTTTAAATTTGAATGGCTTACTTTAAATTTGATTAATCACTTTTTCGTAAACTATCGCAAGTGAAACTTAGTGTTGCGAGTTTTTCCGCTTCTTCATCTTTTTTGTCGTCAGGATTAGCAATATGAAAGGTGTAAGCGAGGATATCGTCATAGCATTGTTTTCCGTATTCAAGGTCCATAATCATTGTATGTCCACCTTCAACATAGGATTTGATAGTAACCATGCTTGCTAGTAGTTTATGGGTTATTTTCCAAAGAGTTTTTCCTATACAAAGTTCATCATTTTGGGCTTTACCAACAAAAACCTTACATTTTACTTTTTTAAAATATCTTCTGTTTTTGTAAATGGATAAGGCGATATTATATGAAATAGGTATTATTCCTTGCATTCTACTTTTAGACATTGCTTTCTTGGTTCTTACTGGATTTTTAATTTTCATATGAATGTATTTGGCTGCAACCTTTAGATAATTCCAAAGCAATTTTGTTTTGAGCAAATAAATAGTTGGTGAAATCAAAATCAATTTGCGTATATGTTCTGGATATTCTGAAGCGGCTTTAGCAACAAAACCGGCTGTATAAGAATATCCAAGAAGGTAAATGATATAATTTTTTTGTACGTATTCATCAATTTTTGACTTTAAAACATTATATTGTTTGTTTCTGTTGTAAGTTGTTTTATCTTCTGGTGAATATAAAGAAATTAAACATACTTCATTGTTTTCATCGGTATTGATAGTTTCAAAATAATCTTTAAAGCATTTTAAATTGTGCTTTTTTGTATTTATGAAACCGTTGCAGCAGATAATTACTCGTTTAACTTTAACTTCAGATAAGTCTTTTTCTTGTTCGATTTTCATTTTTTCCTCCGAAATATGTACATAAATATTCCTGCAGCAATACCAACATTTAATGAATCTATCTCATTCATTGGTATAAGATAAGCTTTGTTTAATAATTGCTGCACTTCTTCTCTTATGCCATGACCTTCATTGCCAAAAACCAATATTATTTGCTTTCCATTTCTTTGTGCTTCATTTAATGGTTCTCCATTTAGAAGAGTTCCAATTAAATCGTAATCTTTTAAATTTTCAAATTCTTGAATAGTTTTAATCATTATCGGTAATTTGAAAATAGCACCTTTAGAAGATTGAATTACTTTTGAAGAGAATGGATAAGCAGAATCTGGACTTAAGATAATGCCTTTATAATTTAATGCTAATGCAGTTCTGATGATTGTCCCTACATTTCCTGGATCTTGTACTCCATCAAGATAAATTAAATCTCCTTCTAATTTAGTAGCTAAAGTTATTTTAGCTATACCCATCATTTTAGGCAAGCTTTTAAAGGAAGCAAGGTTTCTATATAGATTTTGAGAAAGAAGAATATTAGGAATTTTTGTTGGATTATAAGCATTATCTTCCTGATTAATAATAACATATTTTAATATTCCTTTGCTATCAGCTTCTTTAACTAAATCTTCACCTTCGAAAAAAATCATATCTTTGTGTTTTTTATTTTTAGTTAGTTGAACTAATTCTTTGTAGAATTCATTTGAACTGCTAGTTATTGATTTCATACTAATTCTCCGTTCTCTCCGCGAACCCAACCATTTTCTAAGCATTTTTGATAATAATCATAATTTGGGCAAAGGGAATAAACATATTTATAAAAATTTTTTCCGTGATTTAATTCAAGCATATGAACAACTTCATGAATTATAACTGATTCAAATATTCTAACATTGAAGGCACCAAGCATCCAATTTAGAACAATATTGTATTTATTTCCGGTTATTTCTTCAGGTGTAAAACTTTTACCTTTTTTAGAATAAGTACTAGGATATTTTATTCTTCCGTAAATATTGATTGTTGTGTTAAACGATAATGTATAAGTTACATTTGTTATATTTAGTGCTTTCATGCATCGATCGATGATAGCTGGAGCAAGAAGCTTTAATTTATTAGTCAATATTTTTTTCATATATTCTATTCGCTTATCAACTGTAGGAATATCGAATATATATTTTTTATATCCAGTAAGATAGAAATATGGTTCTTTGCAAGTTAGATTAAAAGCGGAGCTGATATGCTGATGCTCTAACATAAATTTTTGTATCGATGGTGAATATAAAATGTGGTTTATCTTTTTTTCAATACAATCTTTTAATGGTACTTTAAAGAAAAAGCATCCAAATGCAACTATTACTTGATATTTATAGGCTTTTAATGCGGCAGTATTAATAATGATTTGAATTTGTTCGTCATTAAGATTATAAGTAAAAAGATATTTTGCAAACATATAATAAATTATATCATTTTTTTGTATGTTAGTAAAAATATATAATAATGTTGTTCTTTTAATTTATATAAAAGTTGTTTCTTTGATGTTTTAATTTAAACAATGTATTTTAAATATTAATATAGCTAAATATATTATTTTTAATAATGCTTTTTTTAAAATAAAGATTTAAAGATTATCAGAATAAGTTTAAAATAAATATGAGGTTTTTATGAAAAAAAGAATATTTTTAATTTTAATTTCTGCTTTGCTTGTTTCTTGCAACAAAATTAGCAGTACTACATCTTCTAGTTCATCATCTTCTAATAGCATTATTTCAAGTATAACAAGTAGTTCTACTAGTTCAAATAGTCTAAATTCAAGTACTACTACTTCTTCAAGTTCTAGTCAAACTTCAATATCTTCAACAACGACATCTTCATCAACTTCATCTTTAACAACGATATCTTCATCATCTAGTTCTTCAACCGGTGAAGATTATTTAACTCCTGATGGAAGAAAAAATATATTTGATAATACTGAAATAGGGGATCCGAATTGTTATGCTATTGGAAGAGTTATTAAAATAGAAGAATTTAAATATAACGATAATGTCAATGTTTATATTCAAGATGGAAAATATACTTATCAAGCTATCAATGTTAATTCTTATAGTGTAGAGATTGGAAAAGATTATATGGTTTATGGAAAGAAAAAATCTTCTCCTAGTTATGGCTTTAGAATTGATGCTTCAGGTGATGTAGCTATAAGTATGGTGGGAATGGAAGAAATGTATGGTGTAGTTGATCCTATTTTCTCAAAAGTAACACATCTAAATGAACTTGAAACATATCCAGCCGTTATTGATTTTGATAATGTTGTTATAACAAATAAAGATAATATTTCTATTTCTTCTAGTTTTGACAAGTATTCTTTTGTTGTCACTAAAGGAATCAAAGAATATGTTATTGAATGCCAAAAAGGAAAAGATGATGGAATTGAACTTGTAAATTATATTTATAATCTTCCGCTTGGAACTAGTATATCATTTAAAAATTTGATTGTTTTTTCCAGCAGTTTAGGAAGAATTACTTCTGTTAATGATATAGAATTGGATTTATCAGATGAAGACAGAGTTAATAAAGTTAAAGAAGAATTGGTAATTCCAGATTCTTTAGAAAATGATATTCTACTGCCTACTTCTAAACTGGGGTGTGATATTTCTTGGTCATCGTCAAATGACAAATATTTGAGCAATAATGGAAAGGTTACTCATCCTCTTTTTGGAGAAGATGATGTTACTATAAATTTAACTGCTACTATTAAGTATGGGAATATTCAACAACAAAAAATATTTTCTATAAAAATAAAAGCTATAGAAAGCGATGAAAAATATAATGAGCCTTTTATCAGTGTTTATGTTGAAGGCAGTGGCTCAAATAAAGTTATTGGAATAAAAAATCCAAGCAGTGATGCTTTAGATTTATCGAAATATTCTATTAAAGCTGTTACTTCTAGTAGCGCTAAAGAATATAAGTTAACAGGAACTTTGAGTTCAAATGATACGCTTTATTTAATAAATAAAGCATCGACTCTACTAAATTATTTTGAAAGTACAACACATATTATTTTGACTAACGATGTTGTAAATTTTAACGGCGATGATGCGATTTGTTTATTTAAAGAAGGAGAGTTGATAGATATAATCGGCGATTTAGAAACTAAACCATCCGCTGGTTGGGTTATATCTGGTAATATTACAACAAAAAATCATACCTTAGTTCGTTCTTCTAGTGTTAAAAAAGGAAATACCATTTTTGATGCTAGTGAGTGGATAGGATATGATCAAGATAATATAGATTTTTTAAATAATTAATACAAATAAAAAGGGGGTTGTTAGATTAACTAACAGCCCTTTTAATCTGCATTTGATTTTTTGTCGAAAAGTTCAATTTCGAAGAAATCTGCTTCGATAGTTGTTGGACGACCGAAGAAGAGAATAGATACAGAAACTTTTTTAGTTTCAGAATCGATAGATTCGATTGTACCTTCAGAATTTTCAAAACTACCAGAGATAATTCTGATATGATCGCCAACTTTATAGTTAGAGAACATATTTTCATCAATGATATTCATTCTCTTTAAGACAGGTTCGATTTCTTCGTTAGGAATTGGGAAAGGTTTTGTACCTTTACCGGAAGATCCGACAAATCCTGTAACATCAGGAGTATTACGAACCATAAACCAAGCATCATCTGTCATAATCATTTCGATAAAGACATAACCTGGGTAAAGGTTTTTAACAACATCTTTTCCAGTAGGCTTACCATTTTTCATTCCTGGTTCTACTGTTTCAGCAACAACGATACGGAAGATATAATTTTCAAGATTTTGAGTATATTTACGTTTTTCAAGCATGTCAGCAACTGCTCTTTCACGACCAGAGTATGTATTGACAACATACCATTGCTTTGTACCAAAATTTACATCATTACTCATAATAATCCTCCTAATTTTAATATTGCAGCGGCAGCTGAACTACTGCTACTTGAACCACCATTGAAAGCAATTTCGAATGCGCGAAGTATTTCTGTTGAAATAAAATCGCAAAGTAATAAGCCGATTGCTGCTACAACTGTAACAGAGACAACAACACCAACAGATGGCCATAATTCACGTCTGTTAGGCCAACGGATTCGGCGAACTTCTTCACCAACTCCTTTGAAATATTTGTTAATTTTTTTCATTGGTCACCTCATTATTTGCTTTCTTTGTGAAGGGTGTGCTGATTACATTTCGGACAGAATTTCATCATTTCTATTCTTTCAGTTTTTCCTTCAACTTTGACTGAAACTTGGTAATTACGGGATAAACATTGTGTGCAAATTAAAACAACTTTTTTTCTCATAATATCACCGCCTTTTTTTATAATATAATAAATATCATTTTTCTTCAAGTTTTTAATTGTTATTATTTATTATAAATATGTATTTTTTAAATCTATAAAGTATTTAAATTATAAAAAGGGTGATAATTCACCCCTTTTATGAAGAAACTATATGTCTAGGCTCTTGTATCGGAACCTATTTCATCGTAACTTTCTTTACTAGAACTTTTTACTAAGCCATTATTGGTATTATCTGAATATGTACCATTTGATAATAAACCGATTATGCCTCCGACTTTATCATTGCCTGAAATTTCAGCATTGTTAGTATTGTTGATGATCGTTACATTTCCAGTAAGAGTTCCACCAAGAATTCCACCTACACCATTGGAAGTTGAAATAACTATTTCATTATTTGTACATCCATCGATTGTTGGTGTGGCTTTTGTAGCATTGGCTCCAGCGATTCCTCCTACATATCTACCTGTTGAGGATATCTTTCCGTTATTTATACAAGTTTTTAAAGTAGCAGTTCCAGAAATAACTCCAGCAATTCCACCTGAATAAGCATCAGTGGTACTAGTTGTTTCAACATCTCCATTATTGATACATTTTTCAATTAATGAAGCAGTATTTGCAACTATTCCACCAATTCTTTGAGTTCCTGATATTGTTCCAAAGTTTATACAATTTTGTACATGTATCGCTTTACTTTGGTTTTCACCAACAATTCCTCCAGCATTGATGTATCCAGTAACACTGCCATAGTTAATACAATTTTCGATTTTGGAATTTGTTTCACCTAATCCTGTTATACCACCGATTTTTTCTTTTTTATCTGTGGTTTTTATTTCACCATAGTTGTAGCAATTTATAATTGATCCAGTGTTTCCACCGGCAATGCCACCAGCTCCATTTCCACCGCTATGACTGACATTTGCAAAATTATGACAATTAATAATTGTTCCTAAATTTCTTCCAGCAATGCCACCTGTATATGTTTTTCCTACAACTGTTCCATAGACTGAAAGATTTGAAATAGTTCCGCCTGCTGATAAAGCACAGAATAATCCGAGTCCTGCTGTTGTCCCAGAAATGTTTAAATTTCTAATCGAACAATTATTTCCATCTAAGTATCCCATTAATGAAGTGGTGCCTGATTTTCCAATAACAAAATTGCTGACATTATTTAAATCTATACTTTTTGTCAATTTAAAATAACAACCAGAAAAATAATTGCCAGAATCATTTATTTCTTTTCTTAGATATGCTAAATCATTTCCACTTTGAATAAGATAAGGATTTTCTTCGGTTCCTTCACCAGATAAAGAAGAGCTGACAGATGTTCCATCATATATATCTAAGTCACTATAGATGAATGTAACTTTGTTTTCATTTGAAGTTGTTTTTCCATAAATGTAATCAACGTTTGCTGCTTTTCCTTCAATTTCAGGAGCTTCTATTTTATAAGATTCGTTAAATCCTTTTTGAATATATGTAGTTTCTTTTAATGAATTTCCGTTTAGATCTAGATATTCTATTTCAACTGGATATTGTCTAGCGGTACTGCTGAAAGTTGCATAATAATTTGTTTCACCAACAACTTTTGGAAGAGTTGAATCGTAGATGTTGATATTATCTGTCCAACCTTTAAAAGTATACGTATAAGCATCCGTTTGAGATTTTAAAGGAATATCTTCGGAAAATTCTGGGATAACATCATATTCAAATTCTTTACTGAATAGTAAAGTATCACCTGTTTCATTATAAAAATTTACATTGTATTTTCTTATTGTTTCATCATATTGAGCTGTATATGTGACATCTTCAGTAACATTTTCAATATTTTTATCCCAACCTTTAAAAGTATAATGATATTTTGGAGTGTCTTCTTTATTTACTTCATTTTTGAAAGAAGGAAGCTCTCCATAATAGTAGTCTTCTTCAAATTTGTTATCGCCGACAATCCAAGTGACCTTATATTGATTTTTTAATTCTTCAAATTGTGCAACATAGGTTGTAGACTCAGTTACTTTAGAAAATTCTTTATCCCAGCCTTTAAAAACATAATGGAATTCAGCTGTGGAAGATTTTTGAGGAACTTTATCATATGTCGGAAGTTCTCCATAATAATATTCGACTTCTTCAGTCTTTCCATCAACTTCAAAAATTATTTTATATTTATTTAAAGTTTCTTTATAAGTAGCTGTATATGTTGAATCTCCAGTTACTTCTGAAATTTCTTTATCCCAACCAGTGAATGTATAAGTATATTGTGCATCTTGTGGCTTGGAAGTATCTCCCTTATATTCTGGAACATCACCATAATGGTAGCTTTCAGTGGTAGTACCACCATATGTAACCCAGGTAATGGTGTAATCGATATATTGTTTACTATATATTGCGGTATAAGTTATATTTTCTTTAACTGGCGCAATTTCTTTGTCCCAACCGGTAAATGTATAAGTATAAGTTTTATCAGCTTCTTTAGCTAAGCTATAGTTATAAGAAGGTATTTCTCCTTCGTTATAAACTTCTTCTTTTAAAACTCCATCAACATTCCAAGTAATTGTATATTTTGCAATGCTCTTTGAAGATGTGGAACTAGATGAAGTACTAATATTTGAAGAAATACTGATATTTGAACTACTTGATGGAGAAGAACTAGATGAAGTATTGCTATTACAGCTAACTAATAATAAACCTAAGCTTAATATACTTAGAAGATACCTTTTTTTCATTATAACCTCCGCTATTTAGGATTAATTAGGCATGAAATATTTACATTTCTATTAAAATTATAGCATTTAGGTTATTTGACTTTGTATTTGTTGAAACTACAAGTTTTAGTTTTTTATATCTAGTTTAGTACATTATTATGTACTATAATTTAAAAGAGGTATTTTATTATGATGCATATTAGCTTAACTACAGAAAAAGAAGATGATAAAACTCAAATTTGCAATATTGGAATAGCTTTATCATCACCTTTGCGAGTAGCGATTCTCAGCCAATTAAAAGAAGGAGAAAAAAGTATTACTGAATTAGCAAAATTAAATTATGTTTCTGTTTCTTCTATTCTTTTCCATCTTCGTTTGTTAGAAAATGCCGGATTAGTCAATATTGTCTCTGTGGAAAATAATAATAGAATAAGAAGGTATGCCAGTATTTCTTGTTTTACTATTTCTATGATATTCAATAGTGAAAATAAACCTGAAGATGAATATAAAATTTATAAAAGCAGTCAGCGCGTAGGTGAGTATGTCAATGCAAATTTTGGAACTAAAAGTGGATTGATAACTACAAGTGAAGCATTTTTACTTTATGATAATAAACCATTTATTCCAGAGAGAATCAACGCTGAATTAGTTTATACTAATTATGGATTTGTCGAATATGCTTTCAATAATGATTTTAAATCTTCTGTTATCAAAGATATAAGATTTAGTTTAGAAATATGTTCAGAAACTCCGTATTATAATAATGACTTTAAAAGTGACATTGTGTTTTCGATAAATGGCATAGAAATTTTGAATTATACTTCTCCTGGTGATTTTGGAGGAAGAAGAGGTTTATATTCACCTTCTTTTTGGAGTATTTCTTCTTCACAATTTGGAAAATTGTTAAATATTGTTATCGATGAATATGGTGTTAGTTTAAATGGCGAAAAAGTTAATGACAAAATAAATATAAACAAACTTAATGTTGATAAAAACAATAGAATTTTGTTTAAGATAGAGTCAAAAAAGAATGCAATAAATTGTGGCGGTTTTAATATTTTTGGAAAAAATTTTGGAGATTATCCACAAGATATAGAAATGGTTATAAGATATAATTAATTTTCGGTTTTTCTTTTTATCTTATTTATTGCAATGGAAATTAATCCGATAGTTCCTATTGTTGCTAATATAATAAAAAATATGTTGTAAGAAGTTTTCTCAACGATGATTGGACCGAATTGATTCAAAATCATATTGGAAATTTGAGTGAATATTGTCAGCACTAAAATAGCCTTTGTTATATATTTTGATTCTAAAAAAGTATTTAGTGTAACAATGTTATAAGCTAAGATTAATCCCCATCCAATTCCGCGGAATATTGGAACGATGAAAAGCATGAAATAAGGAATTTCAAAAAAAAGTGTGAGTGGGCGAGCTATTAAAAATAAAGATGCAATTATAAGTATTAATTTGTTATTTATTTTTTTAATTTTCAAACTGATAAACATCATAATTACTTCAACAAGAATCATAGATGAATATACTATTCCATAAATATCTTCTGGCATTCCTTTTATATCTTTTGCAAAAAGAGAGAAAAAATTATCTGTTATATTGTTCATACTCATGACACAGGTATAGAAAACTAAATAAAAAATAAAAGTTTTATTTGAAAATAACACTTTTAAAAAATTAGAGTTTTGCTCATTATTTTGTTCGGAATTTAATTCATTTGAATTGATGAAATAAATAATTATATAACCTATTAAATATGTTGTGGCAGCTATTATAAATGTGAATTTGTAGTTGATACTATTGATTAAAAAACCTCCAGAGAATGAACCTATAAAATAAGCTATAGATCCGAAAATTCTAATTCCAGCATATTTTTTGTTGGAAGAAGCAGAAACTTCTCCAGCTACACCATCTAAAAGCGAATAAAAGCAGGAATTACATATGTTCATTAATAAAGAACATATTAGTACAGGAATAAAAGTATCAAAAAAGCCAATTAGAACCATACCAATCATTTCAAAAGGCATTATTAATTTCATCAAAAGAAGATTGCGTTTAGTACTTTTACTAATTAATGACATTATAATATTTCCACAGATAGCCATTGTTGGAACGGAAGCTAAAAGTGTTCCAGTTTGAATTGCTGGAAGATTTAATGAATTAAAATATAGAGCTAAAAAAGCGTAAACTAAAGCATCTCCTATATATCTAGATAATGAGAATCCTTGTAGGATATGATAGTTTTTTAAATTTGAATTTGTTTGCATAGTTTTAGTATAGTTTCTACAATATTTTTTACTCTATAATATCAGCTAAAGTAAAATTAACAATTTTTTTTAAATCATCTAAAGATAATTCAACTTGATAACCTTTTTTTCCACCGCTTATACATATAGTATTTTCTTCTTCTGCCTTTTGATGAATTAAAGTTTTAAAAGATTTTTTCATTCCGATAGGAGAACATCCGCCATGAACATATCCTGTTAATGGTAAAAGATCTTTTTGTGGAATCATTTCTATGTTTTTTATATTGAAGGCTTTGGCAGCTTTTTTTAAATTTAAATGTGCATAAGAAGGGATTACACAGACATAATGATTCTTATCATTTCCTATTAAAACTAATGTTTTAAAAACTTTTTCTCGAGAAACATTACATACATCTGCTATTGAAGTTGCTTCAGTTAAATTTTCATCATATGTCCGCTCTATATATTTAATTTTGTGAGCATCAAGAATGCGCATAACATTAGTCTTCATAATGGCCTCCAACAAATTATTATAATATGTTTTTTTATGTTAGAAAAGGCTTTAATTTTCTAATTTTTGAAAATATGAAAACATTTTCATGTTTTGATTGTATTTTTCAATCAATATGTTAAAATTTTTTTGAGGAATACAAGATATTATATGACAAATATTGCTATTTATTGTTTATTGTTGATAGGTGGTATTGGTACTTTCTTAATAGGAATGAAAATTTTGCAGAGCGCTTCTGAAAAATTAGCGGCTGGACCTTTAAAGAAGATGTTTGCTAAAACAGCAGGATCAAGATGGCTAGGGGCTGGCATTGGTGGTCTTGGAACATGTATTATTCAGTCTTCAAGTGCTATGACGGTTATGATTGTCGGATTTGTAAATGCTGGAGCAATGACGCTTTTTCAAGCGGCTTCTTATATTATTGGTGCAAATATTGGTACAACGATAACTGCTCAAATTGTTGCTTTGTCTAATTTGCCAATTTCTGAAATAATAATAGCTAGTATATTTGTTGGATCGATAATGGTGATGATTTTTAAAAAAGATAAAATTCAAACTATTGGAGACTTCATTTGTGGATTAGGTCTATTATTTTTAGGAATATTTGTTATGAGATCAAATTTGGATTTGATTTTTTCAGAAAATAATTATATAAGTGATTTATTATCTTCTATTGATAATCCATTTTTGCTTTTATTTATTGGAATAGCTGTTACAGCGATTTTCCAATCATCTTCAGCCGTTACTTCTATCTTGATTGCTTTAGCGTTAGCAGGTGTAGTTGTTGGTGGAACAGGAAATGGTGTGTTTTTTGTAATTCTTGGAACTAATATCGGTTCTTGTGTTACGGCTTTGATTTCAAGTATTGGCTCTTCTACCAACGGAAAAAGAGCAGCTGTTATCCATCTTTTATTTAATTGCATTGGTTCGTTGATATTTTTTATATTTTTATATTTCTTCCGAGATTTTAATGATTTGACTTTTAAGAGAATCTTCTCTTCTCCAGCAACACAAATTGCCATGTTTCACACATTTTTTAATGTTATTTGTGCTTTATTATTTTTACCTTTTGTCAATGTTTTAGTGAAGGTTTCAACAATTTTAGTTCCTGATAAGAAAAATGATAAAAATATGAATAAGGAACTCGATAATCGTCTTCTTAATAGCCCAGAAATCGCTGTTGATAGAGCTTATTTATACTTTAAGAAAATGGCGACTATAAGTATGGATAATCTCAATATGGCTTTAATATCTTTTTTAAATAGAGATTCGAATAAACGTCAAGAAATATTGAAAAATGAAAAGACTGTTGAAGAGATGTCGAAAAATTTAGTCGGCTACCTTATTAAAATCAATGGTGATAATCTGACAGATGAAAGTAAAAAAAGAATATCGAGATTGCATTTAAATTTGGCTGATATTGTTCGTCTTTCTGAAATTGCTGACAATATTTCTGGTTATACCCAAAATATAGTTGATGGTAATCTTACGTTATCAAATGCTGTTTACTCTGATTTGATGTCGATGAAAGAAAAGTTAAATGAAGCTTATAACCTAGCTATGGAATTAGATTATAAAGAAAATTTAACAAAAGAGAAGGAAGCTGAAAAAGTTGAAGATGAAATCGATAAGCTTCGTTCATCACTGATTGCAGGACATTTGGACAGATTAAATAATGGAACTTGCAAAGCTGAAGTCTCAGGTATTTTTATAAATCTTGTAGGTAATTTGGAACGTGCAGGAGACCATTTGTTCTTTATTTCTCAACGTTCAGAATCAAATGAAGGATAATAAATAAAAAACAATTAAAAATTGTTCAATTGTTTGCTAAAATATGAATATGAAAATATATTCAATTATTATAGGTTATTTAATTTTATTCGCAATAGGTGGAATGTGTGGATGGATTCTTGAACTTTTCTTTAGAAGAATAGTTCATAAAAAATGGATCAATCCTGGATTTTTAAATGGTCCTTTTATTCCTTTATATGGATTTGGTGTTGTAATCTTATATTTTATTTCTGATTTATCCATAGCATGGTATTACAAAGCATTTTTGTTTTTAGTCTTATTAACATTAATTGAATACATTGCTGGTATTATCTTCATTAAAGGAATGCATATCAAACTTTGGGATTATTCTTCAAGATGGGGAAATATACAAGGAATTATCTGCCCTTTATTTTCAATAATATGGGCTGTTATCGGTGTAGCTTTCTTATTTACTTTATATCAACCATTCAAAAATATCTTTATTTGGACAGAAAACAATTTGAGTTTTTCTTTCTTTTTAGGAATTATATATGGAATATTATTTATCGATTTCTGTATAAGTATGAAAGTATCTGTGCGTTTGCGCTCTTTGGCTAAAAAAGCACAAGAGGTATTGCCATTTGAAAAACTTAAGGAATATCTTACAGCTGAAAATAAAAAGAGAAAAGAATTTATTTCTAGAGTTATTCCTTTTTCAACTGAAGATTTAAACGAAAAAGTCAATTCATATTTTTCTCAATTAAAAGATAAAGCTAAAGATTTAAAAGATAAATTGTCTAAATAAAAAGGGGATGTTTAGAAACCTAACTTAGGTTTTCATCCCTTTTTAATTCTTAAAATTTATTTTATTAACATTTGTTTAAGTACTTTGACCATAGTTTCCATTTCATTAACATCAACATATTCGAAACGGCCATGGCAATTGTAATCTCCTGTTCCTAAATTAGGACATGGAAGTCCTCTAAATGATAGTTGTGCGCCATCGGTTCCACCGCGTATGTCTTCAAATTCATAATCTAGATTTAATGATTTATAGGCATCGGTGATTCTTTTGATAACTTGTGGATTTTTCTCTAAAATATCTTCCATATTGTTATAGCAAGGAATTAAGGTTACTTCGACTGCCTCATATCCAAGACTATGATTTATTTCTTCAGCGGTTTTTTTCGCTATATAACATCTGTGATCTAAATTTGATTTAGAAAAATCTCTTAAAATATAGGAAAGATGAACTTCTTCTTCTGATCCTTTCATTTCGCAAAGGTGAAAGAAGCCTTCTCTTTTTTCGGTGTATTCTGGGCGTTCAAATTGTGGCAAACTATGGTCGTAAATCATAGCATATGTATTGGCGTTAATCATTTTGTTTTTAGCTGATCCTGGGTGAACTGAACGACCTTTTATTGTTACTTCCATATTTATGGCATTAAAATTTGATTTGTTGATATATTTTGAACTTCCACCATCTACTGTATAGCCATAAGCGGCATGAATTTTATCCATTTCAACATGGTGAACTCCAGTACCGATTTCTTCATCTGTTGTAAAGATAACTTCTATATTTACATGTTTTTTATTTTCTTTTATCAATTCATCTAAAACGGTCATAATAATTGCAATACCAGCTTTATCATCTCCGCCTAATAATGTTTTTCCATCGGTAACTATTAATTTATGTCCTTTTTTATCTTTTAATGTTTCAAATTCTTGAGGTTTAAGATAGATATTTTGACTTAATTCTATATCTGTTCCATCATAGTTTTCAATTATACGTGGCTTGATATTTTCTCCACTTGCTGAAGGAGAGGTATCCATATGTGCCAGCAATGCAATGGTTAAATTTCCTTCTCCTTTTAAAGTAGAATAAACTATTCCATATTCGTTGCTGGAGATATCGGTTAATCCAAGTTCTGATAATTCTTTTTTTAATTCTTCAGCTAATACATATTGTCCGTCTGTAGAACATTTTCCTTCTCTGTCTTCTCCGGATGTTGTAGGAAAAGAAACATATTTTAAAAATCTTTCGACAAGTGTCATAATTTTCTCCTTATTTATATTGCAAGAGTAGCATATTTTTAGAAAAAATTAAATATTTTATTATTGCAAATTTAGACTGAAAAATTTTAAAAAATTTTTTTTCTGATACATTTTTTAAAAGTTTAAACGAAATAACCTTACTTTTTTTATAGAAACAACCTTTTAAATTAAAATGCTTATCAGTTGAAAGAGATTTTTTTGGGAAGTATAATTACATACGCACACTATGGAGGCGTTAGTATGGTTAAGAAAATTATTAAAAGAGATGGTCGAATTGTTCCTTTTGATCAGACAAAGATTTTGAATGCTATTTCAAAAGCCGTCGAAAGATCAGAAGAAGAAGTTAAAATTGGTGAACTTACAGATGAAGTAGTTTCTCTTTTGAATAAAAAGTATAAAAATGAAACTCCAACAGTTGAACAAACTCAAGATATTATTGAAGATCTTTTGATTAAGCACAATTATGCTAAAACTGCAAAAGAATATATTACTTATCGTCATGAACGCACTTCAGTTCGTGAGGCAAAATCCCGTTTAATGTCTACTTTGGAACATATTACATTCCAAGATTCTAAGGAATCTGATGTCAAAAGAGAGAATGCTAATATCGATGGCGATACAGCGATGGGAACTATGCTTAAGTATGGTTCTGAATCAGCCAAAGATTATTATTTAACTCATCTTTTACCAAAAGATATTGCTGATGCTCATATCAATGGCGATATTCATATCCATGATTTGGATTTTTATACTTTGACATTAACCTGTTGTCAAATTGATGTTTTAAAGTTATTCCATGGTGGATTTTCAACTGGTCATGGCTTTTTAAGAGAACCTAATGATATTCGCTCTTATGCTGCTTTAGCTTGTATTGCTATTCAAGCTGATCAAAACGATATGCATGGTGGACAAGCTATTCCAAATTTTGATTTTGCCATGGCTGAAGGTGTTAAAAAAACATACAATAAAATTTTCAGAAATAATATTATTAAGTTTATAGATTTTATTGATGGAAAGAATCTTGAATCCGAGTTAAAACCTTATTTTAAGGAACTTTATAAATCTGAAATTGAACCAAGATATCATGATTACGATAGTCAAAACAAAGTTTTTGGACTACTTGAAGAAAAATATCCTGAATTATCTTGGGAAAAAATAAAACCTTTTGTTATTAAGGATAGTGAAAAGGAAGTTGAAGAACAAACACATCAAGCTATGGAAGCTTTAGTTCATAACTTAAATACAATGCATTCTAGAGCTGGTGCTCAAGTTCCTTTCTCTTCTTTGAATTATGGTACAGATACTTCGGAAGAAGGTCGCTTAGCTATGAGAAGCTTATTGATTGCTACCGAAGAAGGCTTAGGCGATGGAGAAACTCCTATTTTCCCAATTCAAATATTTAAAGTTAAAGAAGGTGTTAATTATAATCCTGGCGATCCTAACTATGATCTTTTTAAATTAGCTATTGAATGTTCTTCTAAAAGATTATTCCCTAATTTCTCTTTCTTGGATGCACCTTTTAATGCTATTTATTACAAACCAAATGATTATAACTCAGAAGTTGCGTATATGGGTTGCCGTACACGTGTAATGGGAAACATCTATGATAAGAGTAAAGAAGTAACTTGTGGTCGTGGTAATTTATCATTCACATCAATCAATCTTCCAAGATTAGGTATTGAATCTAATCATAATGTAGATATTTTCTTTGAAAAACTTGATTCAATGATTGATCTTGTTATCAAGCAATTACTTTTAAGATTTGAAGTACAACGCCATAAGAAAGTAAAAAATATGCCTTTCTTGATGGGTCAACATGTTTGGATTGATTCGGATAAATTAGGTTGGGAAGATGAAATTGATGAAATTATTCGCAATGGTACTTTGACAATTGGTTTTATCGGTTTAGCAGAGTGCTTAGTTGCTTTGGTAGGAAAACATCATGGCGAATCTGAAGAGAGCCAAGCCTTAGGTCTTAAAATTATTTCTCATATGAGAGAAAGATGCGATGAAGCTTCTAAAGAATATAAACTCAACTTCTCTTTAATCGCTACACCAGCTGAAGGCTTATCTGGTCGTTTTGTTAAAATTGATAAAAAGAAATATGGAATTATCAAAGGTGTAACAGATCGTGATTACTATACAAATTCATTCCATGTTCCTGTTTACTATCCTATTTCTATTTTTAAGAAAATTGATATAGAAGCCCCATATCATGAATATACAAATGGTGGACATATCACTTATATTGAAGTTGATGGTGATGTTGCTAAAAATCCTGAAGCTTTTGAAAAAGTCATTAGACATATGAAAAAAGCTGGAATAGGTTATGGTGCAGTCAATCATCCAGTCGATCGTGATCCTATTTGTGGATATAATGGCATTATTGATGATGCTTGTCCTAAATGTGGTCGACATGAAGGCGATGGTAATCGTAATTTTGAAAGAATAAGAAGAATTACTGGTTATTTAGTTGGTACTCTTGATCGATTCAATAATGGCAAAAGAGCTGAAGAACATGATAGAGTGAAACATTCTAAATATTCTTCAGATGAATTAAAATGAGAATAGCTGGTTTTGTAGAAGAATCAATTGTTGACGGTCCTGGTTTCAGGATCGTCATCTTTTTTCAAGGATGCGCTCATCATTGTTATGGATGTCATAATCCAGAAACTTGGGACTTTGAAGGTGGAAAAGAAGTTTCGTTTGATTTGATTAAAAAAATTATTGATGATAATCCATATGCTGACGGAATAACACTTAGTGGTGGAGATCCGCTTTATCAAATCGATGCTTCGACAGAAATTGCTGAATATGCAAAAAGTAAAGGATTAGATGTCATTTTGTATACTGGATTTCTTTTTGAAGAAGTTCTAGAAATGACAAAAGCCAACCAAAGATTAAAAGATCTCTTAAACAATGTTGATACACTTATCGATGGACCATTTATTTTGGAACAAAGACATTTGTCTTTGAAATTTCGCGGCAGCAGCAATCAAAGAATAATCGATGTAAAAAAATCATTGATGCAAAATAAAATTGTAGAAAAAACTTTATAAATGTAATATTTTTATTTTTAGCTTTTTCTACATTTTTATATGTTATAATTTTTATGCTTATTAAGGAGATATGATGAAAAAAATAAAGGTAAGTGAAGAAAATACTCAAGTTGTTAATAATGATGATTATACTATTGCTTTATTGATAGATGCTGAAAACATCTCTTATAAATATATTCCTACTTTGCTAGAACAATTGAAATCTTTTGGAAATATTACAATTCGTCGTGTTTATGGTGATTTTACATCACAAATTTTAAAACCTTGGAAAGAAATTTGTAATGAATTTTCAATTAAACCTATTCAAGGAAACGTTATTTCTACTGGAAAAAATAATTCGGATTCAGTGTTGATAATAGATGCTATGGATATTCTTCATGATCATAGAGTTGATGCTTTTTGCTTAGCTACTTCTGATTCTGATTTTACTTCTTTAGCGATACGTATTAGAGAAGATGGATATTTTGTTATTGGCGCTGGTGAAGATAAAACTTCTAAAGCCTTTATTGAAACTTGCGCTAGATTTATAAGATTAGGAGAAGAAAAACAAATCTCTAAACCAAAGAAGACCAAAACAAATTCAAAATCTAAAAGTTCATCTAAAAAGAATGAAGCAGATTCAAGAAAAAATTTATTCCCAGATTTGTCTGAAGAAGATATGAAGAAAATTGATGAAATTAAAGCTCGCTCCTATTTGATTTTAGAAAATAGAGGAAATGGTGATTATATAAAATTATCAGTTTTTATAAATGATTTGTATAGATATTATCCTGATTATACGCCGAAAGATTTTGGATGTAACTCTAACCAAGAATTCTTTAAAAAGTTAGGATTTGATGTTATTTTTGATGAAAAAGGAGCAATGGTAATTAGATAAATCTTTTAAAAACAATTTTATTCTAATATTATAAAGTTGCTTTTAAATTTATTTAATTTTGATTTTTTCTTAACACTTGATAGTTTATTTTTCCTTTGTTATAATTTATTTGTTAAGGAGGCCTTTAAAAATGGGAAAAAAGGTTCATGTTAATCAAGATGTCTGCATTTCTTGCGGTATGTGTACAGCAATTTGCGATGCAGTATTCGCATTTAACGATGATGGCAAGGCTAGTGTTATTTTAGATGAGATTCCTGAAGATCTCGAAGCTTCTGTGGATGAAGCTAAAAATAGCTGCCCTGTTCAAGCAATCGAAGAATAAGATTTATAAGGTGAGAAATTTATTTTCTCACTTTTTAATTGCCAAAATTTTTTTGAAATAATTGCAATAATTGTCGAAAATAGTTATAATATAATGCTTATTGAGGCTGAATAAAAAAATAGAAAAATGAATTATTCAAGGGAGTGCTCTGATGGAAATTAAATCGGCTATAAAAAAGATTATATTATCAGCTTTTGCTAGCCTATTTTTAATTTCTTCGTGTGCTAACAATAATAGTAATAAATATCCAAGAGTTGAAGATATTACTTTAACTTTATCATCATCTGAAGCGGAAAAGATAACTACTTTAGTTCATGCTTTTAATGATAAGTATCAATCTAAATATCAACTAATAGTGAATACATATGATGATAGTAAATTACTAAATTATTATTTTTCTCATGATTATATAGACACAGATATTATTGCTTTCGATAATTTAAATATCGCTAATACTTATTCTGATTATTTGCATCCTTTAAATAGATTTGAATCTATTGGCCAATATCAAAGTTCTATTATCTATTTATTAAAAGATGAAAATGATGAAATTAATGTTTTCCCTGGTCCGGGTGATTTATATAGTCTTTGCTATAATATGAATTTGATGAAAAAAAGAAATTTCACTATTCCTGAAACGGCTAACGAACTTATTGAAACAGCAAAAAGAATGCAAATTTATTCTAATGCTTGTATAGTTCTTGATGGTGACCAATTGTTCTTTGATTCTTTTCTTCGCGTGGCTATTCCAATTTTTATCGGCACAACAAAGGGTTCTATATTTTTGAAAGAGTATTATAAAGGATATAACACTATAAATAATAGTCTTTATTATGCTGAGTTTGAAACAATTTTAAAGATGTACCAATCAATGTTTAGATATAATTTCTATAATACTGATGAATCGTTGAGCAATAATGACAAAATGAATTTGTTTTTTAATTCTGAAGCGATGATTTTAGGAATTAGTCCTTCAATTGACTTTGAAAAAGAATATAAAACTAGAAAAGCAACCTTCAGTTATTCAATTTATCCTTTAGTCGGTGAAGATTCGAATCAAAAATGGGTGGCTTCTAAGCCTCGATATTATTTAGGTGTTTCGGAAAAGGCTTTTGAAAAGGCTTCTCCTTCAAAGAAAGAGGCGATAAATGTTTTCTTTGATTTCTATGCATCTAATGAAGGCCAAAAAGCTTCAATGATGGACTCTGATGGTTTTATTAAAAATGATATTATCTCTTATATAAAAGATTCTGAATATGTTCTTTCTTCTAATTTTGAACAATTACAAGATTCAATTAAAAGTGGAAGAGTGATGATTACAGATTTGGTTGAACAGTTATTCTTGCCTGAGATATCAATTTTAAAACAATATGCACAACAAAAGACATCACTTGATCAATGTATACAAAGTTTGGATGAAGCGATATTTAATAGAGCAAATAAAGTTTATGATACATATCAAGTTGAAGAGACGTTTGATTATGATAGTTCTTTGATTAATTATAATGAACTGCTTATTAGTGACTATGTTGTTGATAGTATTAGAATGAAATCAGGAGCCGCTATTGCGTTGATGCCAACAGCGATAATCAAGGGAAATTTTGTCAAAGGAAGTTTGACTTCGGAAGAATTATCGACCATCATAAGTGATGAACAAGGAATTCTTGTTCGTATTAGCGGAGAAGGCCTTAAAAAGATAATTAATGCCAAAATGTCAATATATTCGAGAAGTTCTGAATTTCCGTTAATTTCTGGAATTAGGTTGAGCAAAGTAGAGGAAAATTTAGAAATTAAATTGTCTAATGGTCAAATTATTAATGATGATAATTCAGTTTTGGTATATATTCCATATTCGTGGTATGTTGAATATGAGCAATATATAACATCGACAGGAAAGACAACAAATATAATTGATTTGTTTTCTCAAAAAATTAAAGATGATAACAATATTATAAAATACACTACAAAAGATGGCAGATATGGAAACGTTATTGTTATAAGGTAAATAATGAAAAGAAAAATACTTAATTTATTAGTTTTTGCAAGTTTAGCAATAGGAACTACTTCTTTGATTGGCTGCAATCAAAATTCTACATCAGGAGATAGTAGTTCTTCTAATTTTTTTAATTCAGCTTCTTTAGGAAAAGCTAAAGAAATATATTGCACTGGTGGTCCTGCTAATCAATATAATTTAAATGATATTATTGATTTAAGCGATTTAAATATTCATGTTAAGTATGAAAACGGCCAAGAAATTATCTATTATTATTACTCTAGTGAAGTTGAAATTTCTGAAGCAGATACTTCAACATTTGGTCAACATACTTTAGTAATTATTTGTGCTGGATTAAGATATGAATTCACTTATGAAGTAATTGAATCTAAAGGACACTTCAATTTTAATGGTGGTACTTTAGATGGAAATGATTCAACTGACATTAATATTATTAACGGACAAATTGATGTAAGTAATGTTGTTCCTACCTATGAAAAAGATGGTCAATTGATGCAATTTGCTGGATGGTTTATTGATAAGGAATTAACACAAAGAGCTCAATATGTTACAGATGGATATTTGGATGCTTCATCCAATCAAAATTTTTATGCTGGTTATGATGTAGATTATAGAAAATTATATAATTACACCATTGATAGAGAACATGGTACAGCAACGATAAATTCATTTAATTGGGATGATGAAGATCATTATTATTCGACTATTACGAATTTGGTTTTTCCACGAACAATAGAATTATATCCAGTTACTGCTATCGCAGATAATTTTATCTATTATTCAATGCCTGAATTTGACATGTCTATTTCCATGGCTAGTATTGTTTCTATAGAAGAAATTAGTTTTGCCCCAGGAAGTATGGTTAAATATATTGGTAAAAATGCTTTTGATTCTATTTCTACTTTAAAAAAAGTAATTTTCCCAGAAGGATTAGAAGAAATTGATGATAGTGCTTTTACCTCTACTAAACTTAAAGGCACTTTAAGTTTTCCATCATCTCTTAAAAAAATAGGACAATTTGCTTTTGCATATTTGAATTATGGAGTAACAGAATTAGAATTTGCAGAAAATAGCAACTTAAAAAATATTGAATCTTATGCTTTTACTGGTGCTTATAGTATTTCTAGTTTGAATTTGCCAGAAGGTTTGGAATTAATTGGAAATTATGCTTTCCAAAGTTGTGATGATTTGCAATATGTTTATATTCCAAGTACAGTTACAGAATTAGGACTTCACGTTTTTAGTGATGATAGTAAAATAACTAATTTTGAAGTTTCTAGTGATAGTAAATATTTCTGTTCTATCGATGGTAATTTATATAATAAAGATGCAACTACTTTAATTCGTTATTCTAGTGGAAAAAAAGATGAAACATTTACATTACCTTCATCTGTAAAAAGAATTGAAGAAAGTGCATTTAGTTCTTATAATGATATAAGTTTCTTGAAAAATATAAATTTCAATGAAGGTCTTGAATATATAGGTTCTAATGCTTTTTCTGGGCTTACTGCTGATTTAAATTTCCCAGCATCTTTAAAGACATTAGATATTAATGCATTTAAAAATTATAAAGGTTCTTCTGTCTCTGTCAAACAAGAAAATAATACTTTTGGCTCTAAAGATGGAGTTTTATATAGTAATGATTTCAAAGAATTATATTATGTTCCAACTAAACTCGAAGTAAATGATTTTAAATTATTAGATAGTGTTGAAGTAATTAAAAGTTATGCTTTTACAAAAAATAGTAATATCAATATTATTCATATTAGTGAAAATAGTAATTTGAAAAAGATTGATGAATCTGGAATTAATATTTTTGGCATGCCATATCTTTATGGAATATATATAGATAAGGTTGAACCATTTGAAATTGACAATAGTGCTTTTTATAATTATGAAGCCATTGGATATTCAAATTCATACTTTGTCTTTAATGGAAATAATTATGATTCATATTTAGAAGCATGGAAAAATTATGAAGTAACAACTGCAGGTGGTGAAGTTTTAACTCTGCTTGGAAGAATGACTACTAAAGATATTTTGTTAGAATTATTAGAGGATACACTTACACATAATGGATATGTATCATATAATATTTATAATATTTTTGGTGACACACAAACCTATTCAATAGCTAAAGATTATCAAACTTTTAAAGAAGATTATGAAATATCATTAAGTTATTTATCTTTGCTTTATAATTGTGAAGAATATGATCATAGTTTAGATTTTTATTTCAGCAATTATGAAAGTATTGTCTATGATAGCTTTATTAAATATATTTTTGGATTAACTTCTCTCAAAGCAAATGATAATAAATCTATTATTAATTTAAAAATGCATATTGATTTATTGCCAGAAGATCTTAAAGTTAAATTATCTTCTAAGATTGATGCTGTTAATGCTGATTATCAATATTACTTAAATTCTTATAAAGAAACCGAAGATTTATATATGGAAATATTAAATCAAAAACTTAGTTCTGAAGTTTTTGATACTAAAGGATTTACAAAATTATTTACTAAGTATAATGAATTAGGTGTTACTTCTTTTGCAACTATTTCTTGTGTTGAAAAACAATGGAGTAAACTTCTTATTTCTAGTTATATTAATGAACTTTTATCATTTGATAGTTTCAATGATGAAATTTTTGAAAGAGCACATAAGCTTATATATGGAGAATCTATTGATTCATTAGAAGCTATTAGAGGTGTTGAAGTTTTATTAGATTTAGGATTAAGAACGAATCATCATATTCAAGATATTTATAAATATCAAGAATATCTTGAAAAGAAAGCTGAATTTGATTCATTTATGATTTCAAAAGCCGATGCTGTTGGTAAAATGATTGATGATTTTGATTTATTAGCTGAATATGATGCCAATAATTATGTTGAAATAATCGATACTGTTGCTAGCATAGAAGATTATGCTCAAGTTTTGCCTGATAAGCTTAATAAAATTTATACTATCTTTGCTGTTTATAATATGTATTATTTAACAGAAACAAATAAAACAATTGACAGTAAAAATTTATCAGAAATAAATCGTTTAGATACTATTATAAATCAACAATTATTTTCCGCTTTTTATCTTGAAGGATTTGGAATTGACTGGACATTAGATGATCTTCCTTATTATCAAGAATTTTTAAATTTAGAAGATGAATATACAAGTTATGTCAATGAACTTATTGATGATTTAAGAAATCAAATAGATAATTTTTCTTGGGAAAATGAAAAAGCTAAAGAAGAATTAGCTTCAATGACTGGAAAATATAAAATACTTGAAGATAATAGAATGCTTGATAAGTTAGATTTATATGTCAGTGATCCAGATGGTGATTATACATTGTTATATGATTTAACATATAGAATAATCTTAACTGAAAGCAATATTGATTATATTGTCAGTAATTATTCAGAAGTAACAAAAGATAATTATTTTGAAGTGTATAAATTGATAAAATCTTATTATGATTCAGATGGTAATGTCAATCATATAGGAATTGAAGAACAAATTGACAATTTAGGATTATATGACGATAGCTTTGAAGAATTACATAAAATTAATGAATTGCGTAGTTTAATTAATAGTTTTTACACATTCTCTAATTAATATTTTAAGAGGATTTTAAATGATTGAAGAAGGAAAAATTATTCTTAAGTTTAATATTAACTTTAAGCGGCAAATGATCATAGTCGAAGATGATAAAGTTTCGGCTATGTCTTATGCTGAATTTTTCCAATGCTATTTTTCAAGTAAAAGAATAGGTGTAATCGAAAGTGATTTCACCTATTCTACTTTTGATGAATTAATTGAAAAATCTATTTCTTTAAAAGTTGGTACAAGTCAAATGGCCACTTATATTTCTGATGATGGAATTAATATCATCAGATTTATTTTTCAAAAAAACGAAGATGATTCTGCTTATTGCGAAATTTATAAAGTTCAACTTATCAACTCTAATAAAGATCAACTTTCGCGTGATTATTTAACAGGTGTTTTATCTCGTGGTTCTTTGATAAAAGAATGTGAAAATGCAATGAGAAATATGATCAGTAATGATTATTTAATCGTTATTGATTTAGATAATTTTAAAATTGCAAATGATACTTTAGGACATATTGCTGGTGATACATATTTAAAAAATATTGCTGGAATGATCAATAATATTGGAAAAGACCAAATTGTTGGACGTTATGGTGGCGATGAATTTGTTTTGTATTTAAGAAATATCAGCAAGGAATATCTTATGGATATTGTTGAGAAAATTCTAGATATAAGATTAGATTATTCAGAAGGAAAAAATCTTGCTCAAATTGTTGTTACTTGTAGTTTAGGTATAACAAAAATTGAAGCAGGTGAATTTAAGATGTCAACCGCTTTTGAAAGAGCTGATCACGCTCTTTATAAAGCAAAACATATGGGTAAAAACATTGCTTATTTTTCAACAGGCGAATTTTATAGTCATAGAAATCAGCAAAAGAACAATTTAAAGAAAAAAGTACAAAAGAATAATAAAAAGTTACCAAGAAAAAATTCTCGTTTATTCCGTAAAGAATTGCGTTCTAAGAAAATCTTCAATAGTGTTTTTGCTTTAGCAGCTTTGTTGATTCTAATTGTTTTTTCGATGGTTATTAGTAGTTTTTATTCTAAAAGCTTTGAAGAAAGAACAAAAAATGAAGCTCATACTGTCATGCAAGATATTTCAAGCCAGATTGAAAGCAATATTTTATCAAATATAAATAACTGGATTGGTCAACTTAAAGTTACAGAAAATATAATATCTAATATTGATACTGATGCAAGTAATGCGAATTATCTTTTAAGCCAGGCATTAACTGTTTTGGAACAACAAATTGATGGTTGTTCTGTCAGTTTGCTTTTAGAATCTGGTGACTTATATTATAGAGATGGAATAGAATATAATGTTTCTTCTTCTGAACTAGCAGATTATGTAATTGCTAGAGATGAAGAATATATTGGAACATATTATATTAATTATGTTGGAGAAAGAATTGTTTTTGCTATTCCATTTGGTGAACATCAAATTCAATTTAATGTATTCAATGATGATAATACTAAAATAGCTGGTATAGTTGGTTTACTTCCTATTGAAAATTTTGCAAAAATACTTAATTCGACTGCTTTTAGTGGAACACCATATTTTAGCTTGGTAAAAAAAGACGGAACAATTATAGTTAATTCTGCTTCTAGTGAATTGGTTACTGATGTTTTTCATGGCACTAATAATATTTTCAATGCTTGGGATAATTATAATGGAAAAGATAGTACTAATGAAATAATAACTAATTTTGAACAAAAAAATAATGGCGTATCAAATATAACGATAGACTATATAGAATATATTTCATTTTATTCACCTGTTTTAATCGGTGATTGGTATTTGTTTATTACTGTTCCTTCTAGTGTTGTTTTGAATGATATTGTTCAGGCATTTAATTTTACTGAAGTTGTTATTAATAGTTTGTTTGTATTGATTTCTATAATTATATTTATATTAACTACTTTATTTAATAGATTGAGAACGAAGATGCAAACTCTTACTTATATAGATCCTATTACCAAGGATATTAATTATGAGAGATTTAAAATTGATGCTGAAAAATTATTGTTTCAGGATTCGGAAAATACTTATTGTATAGTTTATTTAAATATAAAACATTTTAAATTCTTAGTTGAAAATTTAGGTCAAAATGAATCAAATGATGTTTTAAAAGATGTTTTTGAAATTATCGAAAATGAATTAACTCCTATGGAATTGGTGTGTCATGTAATTTCTGATAGATTTGCAATTTTGATGAATGAATTTGATGAAAATATTATTAAGAAAAGATTAATCAATATTTCAAATAAAATTAAAGATAAAATCAATACTAATTATCTTTTTGAAATTGTTGTTACTCAAGGAGTTTACAAAATAACTGATAGTAAATCTAACATTGCGGTTTATACCGATAGAGCTCATGTTGCACAAATGGCAATTAAAGACTTTTATAGCAATGATGGTATTAATTTCTTCGATGAAACTTGGGAAGAAACCGATGCCATGACATTTGATATTGAACATAAACAAGACAATGCCTTAAAAGAAAATCAATTCCATGTATATTATCAGATGAAAAAAAATATAAAAGATGATACATGGTATGGTGCTGAAGCACTTGTTAGATGGATTGATCCTATTCATGGAATGATATTGCCAGGAGTGTTTATTCCTTTATTTGAGAAAAATGGCTTTGTCATCAAAGTTGATTTATATGTTTTCGAACGAGTATGTCAGGATTTAAATGAGATATTATCCTTGGGTGGAAAACCTTTGCGCATCAGTGTAAATGTTTCGAGAAGTCATTTATTACATAATAATTTCCTGAATCAATATTTTGATATCATGAGAAAATATAATATTTCACCAGACTTAGTTGAGTTTGAACTTACTGAAAGTATGGCATATGAAAGCAAAAATATTTTGATTTGTGTTATCAATGAGATTCATAAGTTTGGCAGCACATGTTCTATTGATGATTTTGGAAGTGGATATTCGTCATTAAATATGTTAAAAGAGTTTGATTTTGATGTTATTAAATTGGATCAAGCTTTCTTTAAAGGCAGAAATGGGTTTGATGATAAGGCAAAAACAATTGTTGCTTCAATTATTAATCTTTGCCATGAATTAGGAAAACAGGTTGTTGCTGAAGGTGTAGAAGATATTAGTCAGGTTGAATTCTTGAAGAAGAATAACTGTGATGCAATACAAGGTTTCTATTATTCTAAACCAGAACCATTTACAGAATATAAATATAATCTTGATAAAAATAACAAATAAAAAGTTAAGTTTCTCTTAGTGAGATTCTTAACTTTTTTTGTGGGAAATACTTTTATGGGAATATTAATTTTCTAAATTTGTATTATTGTTTTGATTGTCAGTGTCATTTTGTGTATCATCATTGACAACAACTGGTTTTTGAATTCTTTCGTAAAAATTACTCTGTTTAAAATATTTGAATATTAATCTGTTAAATACTAATTCATAAAAGGCACATACAATTAAACCTTTGAGCAAGTTAAAAGGTAAATATAAGCAAATTATAACAACGATAAATGGTCCTTTAAATGGAATAGCACCATTTTCAAAAATTCCTTGAAATTGAGGATCTAAGAATGTTGTAAATCTACCTGTTAAGAATATTGGAGTAAAAATAAGATAATTTAATAATGTCATTACTGTACTGACAATAGCGATTGTAATAACATAGGATAAAATTCTATATGGAAGACCTTTTTTGAAAAATTTGAAAACACTGGAGCAAAGGTAAATTCCTAAGACATAGCACATCGATGTAGTCAAAGCAATAATTTGTCCAATTGCATAAGCACCAGTAGGGCCATTGATTAAAAAGTCTAATAAGGTTTTAATTATTGCCGTACAAAAAGCTGAAGGAAAACCGCATATTGCATAAGCGACAATTACAACAGTATCAGAAGGCTCTAATTTTAAAAATGGTGCGATAGGATATGGTAGATAATGACCAATTATCATTAAAACAGCACCAAGAGCAGAAAGAATAGCTGTTGTGGAAATGTTGAAAATTAGTTTTCGACGATTGAATGTTGTAGATTTTGCAAGTTTTGCCATAAAAAAATCTCCTTCCATTGACAAAACTTCAGGAGAATTTAAAGTTATAATTTATATAGCCTCTTTATACCAGCCTTTACTGTCGCCTAAGGAATTTCACCTTATCAGTCATTATTCAATGAGTCGCGGGGTTTACCGCCGAGTGGGAATTTCACCCAACCCTGAAGCAAGAATACTATATAATTTAATTTTGATTTTGTCAACAATAATATATTAATATTATATGAAATTAATTAATAAATATATAAAAATATAATGAAACAATTTAATTTTTTATTTATAAATTGTTTAAACTATTTTTGAGTAGTTGTTCATTTTTTATAAGTGCATTATAATATATTTACTTATGAATTATATTGAATGGAAAAATACATTTAAAAAATATCTTTATTTATTACCTATAAAAGAAGAAAAAGAAACTTTAGCGTATTTTGATGAGCAATATAATAAATTAAATCCTAAAGATTTAGATAATGTAGAAAATATTTTTTCAGATCCGATAGACAAAGCAGCATTTGTTGTAGCATTTTATTTAGAAATGGAAGATGAAATTAAAAAGAATGAAGAGAATGAACTTTTAAAAAAAGCTTTTGATGAAGATGAAAAGAAATCTCTTTTATTTTTTAATAATATAGGAAATAATATAGGAGTTTTTTTTGATTCTTTTTCTATGCAAACAAAAAAAAGAAAAGCGGCTTTAAGTGAAATTGAATGCTTAAATTTTGAAAAAAATATCCAAGAAAAAAGATTGATTGTTAAAGATGAGCGCAATCAAAAAATATTAAAATTTCGTAAAGCGCGTTTATTAAATGAAGAAAAAGCAATAGCTAATCCATTATTAAAAGATTATGATCAAATGGATTTGAATATGAAATATTATACTAGAGCTGAAAGACATTCTTTTTTAACTAATTTTATGTTTGCTTTAATGATGTCTTTTTTTGTTTTGATTGGTGTAGCTTTGACATTAGCTTCTGCTGGAGCATTGATCATGACCATTTTTTCTAGTATTTATTATTTTCTCAATAGTCCTGCTAAAGGTGGACAATTGCTTGTGGATGTAGGATATATTATCTTGATTTTTGGGGCTATATTTTTATCTTTTGGCATATCTTTAGGAATACTTTTGGGAAGTATAAAAAGTATTCATTCAAGATTTTTTGTAAAAAGATATATTATGCTTGGAAAAAAAGGAGCTATTAATCAATGAATAGAGTTAGTAAAATCTTTTGTATTGTTGGATTAGTAGCTGTAATAGGCGGAAGTATAACCTTGGGAGTAGGAATGGCTCAAGGTGGTGTTTTTCGTAGATTTACTAAAGCTGAAAAAAAGACAAAGCAATTTGTTATAAATGAAGAAAATTTAAAGAATAATAAAGTTGTTTTAGAAGATATTGAAATATCGATAAAATCAGGAAATATTCGTTTGTTTGAATCAGAAGATGAAAATTTAATTATCAATTATACTTATGCGATAGATGAAAAAAGAATTTTCTTTCCTTCTGTTGAAAAACCATTTTATATAGTCGAAAAAAATCGCGCAATCGATTGGCTGAGTTTAGATTTTTTAATTGATAATGATAGTTTCGTGGATATATATATTCCAAACTGGTTCAATGGAAAATATAATTTGGAAACTCTAAACGGAGAAGTATATTGTAATTTAAAAGAATATAAGAATGATTTATTTATAAATTCAGGAAGTTCTTATGTTGAAATATCAGAATTTAGTTATTCAAAAAATATGGATATATCGGTTTTTTCTGGAAATGTGGTTATCGATGCGAGTTCTTTTAGTAAAATGAATGAACAAAATTTATATTATATTGAAACAGTTAATGGTGATTTGGATTTTGTTATGCCTTATGGTGTCTCTTTTTCTTATAATTATGAAAAGGTAACTGGTAAAATGCATAATTCTTGTACTATTTGTGAAAGCGAGAAATGTCCTTATATTTCATTTAGTACAGTTAATGGTGATTTTAATATTAAATACAAAAATTAAAAAAGGATTGCTGATAAACTTATTTAAGTTTTTAGCAATCCTTTATTTTTATTTGTTAAAATGTTTTTTAATTTTATCAAACCAGCTTTCATGAACTGGTTTTCTTTCTTCAATATCTTGGAACTGTCTTAGAAGGTTTTTTTGCTCTTCGGAAAGATTCTTTGGAATCTTAATATCAACTTTAACATATTGATCTCCGAAGATTGCACCTTTCTTTACACCTTTTCCACGCATACGAAGCAACGTTCCTTGTTGAATACCAGCAGGTATTTTAAGTTCAGCTTCTCCGTAAACAGTTTGAACATCAATTGTACATCCTAATGAGGCATCAGCTATAGAAAGAGGAACAGATACGTAGATATCATTTCCTTTTCTTTCGAATACTTGTGATTCATTAACAGCAATTTCAACATATAAATCGCCATTTTCGCCACCATTGATACCGCGTCCACCGCGTCCAGGAACACGGACTTGTTGTCCGTTGCTAATACCAGCAGGAATATTGATTTCAATTTTGGTTTTTACATGTGTATAGCCATTACCATTGCAGTGAGGACATTTATTCTTTACATGTTTACCTGTACCATGACAATCTGGACATACAGTTCTTTGTTCTATTGTGCCAAGGAAACTCTGTACTCTTTTATTGACTTGACCTGTACCACCACAGGTAGGGCAAGTTTCAATATCTTGAGGTGTTTTAGCACCTGTGCCACCACAATAATCACAACGTTCATCATATTCTACAGGTATAGTAACGATGCATCCGTTGATAGAATCCATAAAGCTTATTACAACTCTTGTGAGTTGATCTTCACCTCTTACTGGTCTATTAGCATCTGCTCTTGATTGTCTTCTTCTCCCACCACCAAATATCTGAGAAAAGATATCATCCATATCAAAGTCTTGGAAGGAGCCTTGGAATCCATTAAAACCATTAAATCCTGCTCCACCTGCTGATCCGTCAAAAGCTGCTGATCCGAATTGATCGTACGTTTTCCTTTTTTGATCATCGGATAAAACATCGTATGCTTCTTGAATTTCTTTAAATTTTTGTTCGGCACCAGGTTCTTTATTCAAATCTGGGTGATATTTTTTTGCGAGAGTACGATAAGCTTTTTTAATCTCATCAGCGCTGGCGTCTTTATTGACCCCTAGTGTTGCATAATAATCTTTATTGGCCATTTAGGCGCCTCCTTTCTATTAACACAAGAAACCGAGGAGAAATCCTCGGTTTGATTTAGATATTTTTTATTTCTTTTCAGTGAAGTCAGCATCGACAACATTGTCATCTTTTGCATCATTATTAGAAGAAGATGAGCTTGTATTAGAAGAGTTTGAAGATTTAGCTTGATCTGCAGCTTGTTGAGCATAAGCAGCTTGTCTTTCAAGTTCATTTAATTTTGTCTTTAAAGCTTCAATATCGTTCTTTTCAAGTAAGGATTTTACTTCATCTCTCATCTTAATTGCATCTTGTTTGACATTTTCGGAAATCTTGTCTCCACCATCTTCTAATGATGCATCGATTGAGTGGATAAGTTGTTCAGCTCTATTACGAACTTCAACTTCTTCCTTACGTTTGTCATCAGCTTCCTTATTTTCAGCAGCTTCTTTGACCATTCTATCGATATCTTCTTTAGAAAGACCATTGGATCCAGAAATTGTAATTTGTTGCTCTTTTTGAGTATCGAGGTCTTTTGCTTTAACATTTACAATACCATTTACATCGATGTTAAATGTTACTTCAATTTGTGGAACACCACGACGTGCTGGACGAATTCCATCAAGGTGGAAGGAACCGAGCATCTTATTATCTCTTGTGAATGGACGTTCACCTTGGAAGACTACAATATCAACAGCAGGTTGATTATCTGCAGCTGTTGAGAAGACTTGACTCTTTGTTGTAGGAATAGTGGTATTTCTTGAAATGAGTGGAGTCATGACACCACCTTCTGTTTCAATACCAAGTGTTAAAGGTGTAACATCGAGTAATAAGACATCTTTGACATCTCCTCTAATAACACCACCTTGAACGGCAGCACCGATAGAAACAGCTTCATCAGGGTTAACTGAGCAGTTAGGGGTTTTTCCAAGTAATCTTTTAACTAATTCAACAACAGCAGGCATTCTTGTAGAACCACCGATGAGCAATACTTCGTTGATATCGTTAGGTGTAAGTTTAGCATCATCAAGAGCTTTTCTTACAGGATCTTCAGTACGGCGGAGTAAGTCACGAGTTAAATCTTCAAATTTAGCACGGCTTAATGTTGTTTCAAAGTTGATAGGACCATTTTCGTTTGCAGAAATATAAGGCAATGTGATGATAGCTTCGAATGAAGAAGATAAGGTGATCTTAGCTTTTTCGCTTTCATCTTTAAGACGTTGGAGAGCCATTTTATTGTTTGAAAGATCGACACCGGTTTCTTTCTTGATTTCGGAAAGCAACCAATTTTGAATTGCGTGATCCCAGTCATCACCACCTAAAGCAGCATCGCCAGATGTAGAGATAACTTCATATGTACCATCACCGATATCAAGGATGGAGACATCGAATGTACCACCACCTAAATCATAGACGAGAATTTTTTGTTCTTTCTTGTTTTCCATGCCATAAGCAAGAGCAGCAGCAGTAGGTTCACTGATAACACGAACTACATCAAGACCAGCGATTGTACCAGCATCTTTTGTAGCTTGACGTTGAGCATCATTGAAGTATGCAGGGCATGTAATAACAGCTTTTTTAACTGGATGTCCAATAGTAGTTTCAGCATAAGATTTCATATAAGAAAGAACTTTTGCAGAAATTTCTTGTGGCGTGAAATCCTTGTTAATGCAATTGATATGAACTTTTTCAGCAGTACCCATTTTTCTTTTAATGGATGCTACAGTATCAGAATTTGTAACGATTTGTCTTTTAGCAGCATCGCCGATAATTTCTTCGCCATTTGCTTTAAAAGCAACTACAGAAGGTGTGGTATTGTGTCCTTCTGGATTAGGGATGACTTTAACAACGCCATCCTCTTGCATATAAGATACGACTGAATTTGTGGTACCTAAGTCGATACCTAAGATTACTTCTTTTGCCATAATAATTATTCTCCTTTATTTTCAACAGTTTCTTGACTGTCTTCTTGTTTTTTTTCTTCGACTTTAGTAACTATAACCATCGCTGGTCTTACTAAACGATCTTTTAATTTATATCCTTTTAGATATATTGAAGATACTTTATTATCTTCTTCTCCAGGAACAGTTGACATTGCTGCCATTGTGTTATGATCGAATTCATCTCCGACTTTAGGCTCGATTACTTCAACTCCTTCTTCTGTTAAAGCTGAGGTTAATTGACGATAAATCATTTTAAAACCAGTTTGATAATTCTTGATTTTTGGATCATCAGAGATAGTTTTAAAAGCCATTTCGAAATTGTCGAGCATTGGAAGCATTTTTTCTATAAATCCCATTGCTCTATACTTAATCATATCCGCGTGATCTTTTTCTAGAACTTTACGGGTATTATCTAAGTCGGCATAGGCTTCATAATATTTGTTTTTCCAAGCTGTACTTTCTGCCTTGGCATTGATGAGTTCTTTGTTTAATGAACTTTCTGTTTCAAGAAGTTTTTGTTCAAGTTCTTCAATACGAGCTTCATACTTTTTAGCTTTTTTCTTAGAAACTTTTTCTTCAGTATCTTCTTCGGAAGTTTCTTCTACTTCTTCTTTTTCTTTTTCGTTACTCATCATCATCATCCTTTCCTTGTTGTTCGTAGTATTGTTTAAGAGTTTTAGCAACATATTCAAGTGAAGCAAGAATTTTTTTGTAATTCATTCTTTTAGGACCAACAACAGCAATCTTTCCGGAATTTTGACCATTGATATCAACATTCTTAGTTACTATTGCCATGTTCTCATCATCTTTTACTTCGATGCTATCATCTAGATTTTGAATTTCTGAATTGATCTTTTCAGGATTATCGAGAAATTTAACAACGTTTAGTAAATTGTTTTTCTCTTTTTCATATTCAGGAAGTTCAAGTAGTTTGCTGGTACCAAAGGTTTCAAGACGCTTGCGAGCGAATTTCATAAAGGCTTCCATAAAGGCTTCCATTATGATATTTGTCCTTTCACCGAGCAAGTCACTAATTAGAGGACGAATCGAATTAAGCTTATCAGCTAGTTCTTCAATAGGAGTTCCAACTAATCTTTTGTTAATCAATTTAACAGCTTGAACAATGTCATTTACATATGTTTGATCATTGATAGAGAATGTTTTGTTTTCAACATATCCTTTATCAGTAACAATTATTGCTGTGACAGTGTTGCTGTTAAGCGGAATTACTTGGATCGAAGCGAGCAAGTCTTGCGAAGCTTTGGGTCCAACAACTATAGTTGCTAGATTTGTCATTTCAGAAAGTATCTGACATGATTTTTCCATTACTTCTTCAACTGCTTGACTCTTTTTTTGAAGTACTAGTGCGAATTCTTTTTTGAACTCTTCATCTACTTCGTAACTTTGTTCACTATTTTTTATATGTTCAAGGTAATAGCGATAACCTTTAGCTGAAGGAACTCTACCAGAAGAATGGTGGGTCTTTTCAATTAAACCTTCTTTTTCAAGTTGCATCATATCATTTCTAATAGTTGCGCTTGAACAATCGAGATTGTATTTCTCTAGAAGGTTCATTGATCCAACTGGTTCTGCAGTATCAATAAAATCTTCAACAATCAATTTCAATATTTGATCGTGTCTATTTTGTTTGATAGGCATCACCTTCTTTCGGTCGATCTCTTTCGACTATAAATAGTATACTCGGCAAATTAGCAAATTCAACTAATCTTTGCTAATTATTTTTGTTTCTTTTTTACACTTGTTGAAATGTGTAAAAAAAGTAACTTATAAAATTGATGAATAACTTTTGTAACCGCTTTAATACTAAAACGTCTTGAACACATTATTTATTAGTTGTTACAATGAAATTGGTAAAAATATCAGTTTGGTCATATATCGCTCTAATATGGTGAGCAGTTTCTACCACAAACCGTAAATTTGTGACTATGGCGGTTCATTTGAATTTTTGAATTTAATGGTTCCGTCATTGACGGAATTTTTATTTTTCCAAAAAGGGAGGTTCGAATGAACGAAAAAAAGTCTTTTAAAGACAAATTAGATGGCTTTTTTGAAATTAGTTCTCGTGGTTCTAGTTTCAAAGTAGAAGCACTCGCAGGTATTGCTACTTTTTTAGCAATGGCTTACATCTTAACCGTCAACCCTAACTCAATTCTTTTTGGAGGAACAAGCGATATCCGCTGGTCTTCTGTCTTCATCGCAACGGCAATTGGCGCTTTTATTGGAACATTGTTGATGGCTTTGTTGGCTAAAATGCCTTTTGCACAAGCATCTGGAATGGGTTTAAATTCTACTGTTGGTAGCGTTATTGGTGGTGTCATGGGATTTTCTTTTTCCTATGGAAATGCAATGCTTTTGGTTTTAATAAGTGGTGTTATATTCTTAGCCGTAACTTTTATTCCTTGTGGAAAAAATAAAGAAACTGGAAGATGGATTTCTTTGCGTGAAAAAATATTTGATGGAATCCCTGAGGCTGTTAGAAAAGCAATTACAGTTGGTATAGGTTTATTTATCACTTATATTGGATTTCAAAATTCAAATATCATCGTCAGCGATCCTTATGTAATTTCTGGTTTTGTTGATCTTTCAAATAGTGCTAACTGGGCAGCAAATGGTCCAGCAAGAACAGCTATGGTCGGTTTATTTTCTTTCTTTATAATCGCAATTTTGTCTCATTATAAAGTAAAAGGTGCTGTTGTTATTGGTATCTTTGCTGGAACATTGCTTTCTTTACCATTAGGCGTTACAAGTTTTGATTATCTTTCAGAAAAAGTTCCAGGTGTTACTTGGGAATTCTGGACAAACTTTTCAAATTTCTTTTCTATGGATCCTTCTAAAGGCGGTATATTTTTAGCAGCTTTTACTGAAGGATTTAATTTCCCTGAAGGTTCAGCATTAACATGTGTAATGCTTGTTATGACTTTCTGCATGATTGATATGTTTGACACTATGGGTACTGTTGTCGGTTGTGCCACTAATGCTAAATTAATCGACGAAAATGGAAAACCACATAATTATGATCGAATTATGGCAGCTGACTCTATTGCTACTTGTGCTGGTGCAATGATGGGTACTTCTACTGTTACAACCTTTGTTGAATCAGGTGCTGGTATTGCTGCTGGTGGAAAAACAGGTTTTTCATCCTTAGTTACTTCTTTATTATTCTTATTATCGATTTTCCTTTTACCACTTTTTGCTTTCATTCCTAAATCTGCAGCAGCAGGTGCGTTAATCTATGTTGGTGTCTTGATGATGAGCAATGTTAAAGATATTGATTTCTCTAAAGTTAAAAATTCTGTTCCAGCCTTCTTGACAATAATTATGATGGTATTAAGCTATTCCATCACAAAAGGTATTGGAATAGGTATTATAAGCTATGTTATTGTTTCTACAATAATCTTTGTTGTTGATTTAATTAAATATAGCATTAGCAAAAATAAGGAAAATTTAGAAAAACCAAAATATGATGTTTCGATTGTTGCAATTATAATATTCGCTCTATTTATGGTTTATTTCTTAGTTCCAGTTGTTAATAATTAAGTTAAAAAATTATTATATTATAAAGAAAAAGAGGATGGTAAGAAACCTAATTTAAGGTTCCATCCTCTTTTTAATGTTTTTTAGAAGACTCGAGAATATATAATTTAGTTCCACAAACATCCGGTTTTAAATCTTTGTTTGTTATGAGATAGTCGGCTAATCCTTTTAAATAATGATAAGCTTTATGTCCAGTTGGAAGACGTGTTTCTTTATAACTTACTTCAACAAATTCACCGATATTTAATTCACCAATATTAGAAATAGCTAATACTGATTCTTTTAATCCAATATCTATTTTGTATTGATTTTTTCCAAGATTCTCTTTTATTTGACCTAATATGAAATTGTTATCGACAACTTTTATATCATAATCTGAGTAATCTTTTACGATATTTTCAATTAATTTTGCCAATTGTTCATTTACAGAATGAATTAATCCAGAAGCTTTAATCTTAACGTATTCAAGGGAATTGAGAATGTTGATACCAACTATTCTATCTTTATTTTTTAAAATGATAACATCCTCATATTTTTCTACTTTATCAGGATAGCTAGATTCATCGGCAATTAGAATCAATACATCCTTGCAGGCTTCTTGATTATAAAATAAACTAACTTCGGTACTCATAATTTTATTGCACTTAAAGCGTGGATAGATTTGCCTGTAGATCTGAATTTTGATTCATATTCACTCATTACTTCAAAAGGTTCAGCATTTTCATCAACTTTATAGGAAAATTTGTTGAATTCAGCAAAATATTCTTTTGTTCCTTCAAAATAATCATCATTATCTGTTCTAACTAGAAGTTTTCCACCTTTTTTTAATACTCTATAGTATTCTTCTAATTTTGTTGGATATGTCAAGCGGCGACGATGATGTCTTTTCTTCGGCCAAGGATCGTTGAAATTTAAAAATATACAATCCAATGATTCATCTTCTAATGTTGGAAGAAGAGCTTCAATAGGGGCATTAATATAATGAATATTTGTAGGTCTATTTTCATCAGTAACATATTTTTTTATGCCGATTGCAAAGGCAGTTCTTTGAATTTCAACACCTAGATATTGATTCTCTGGATGTTTTTTAGCAAGCTCTAAAAGGAATAATCCACAGCCAGATCCGATTTCTAACATATTAAATGGTGGAATAGATTTTTCATCGATAGCAGTTTTTTCAAGAGCGATATCTTTATGAGAAGATATCATTTCTTCTTGCCAAGTTTTATGACGTAAGCGCATTTTATTTATTCTCCCTCAATGCTTTTCCTAAAGCATCAATAGCGTGGGCATAAATTCCGATAATATTTTCAAAGTCAGAAATAAAGAAATATTCATCATCTTGATGTATGAAGAAATCACGTCCAGGGAATGTCGGTCCGAAAGCTAAAGAATTTTTACTTTCTTTTGCATAGGTTCCTCCACCAATTGCTAAAGGTTTATTGATTTCATCACCTGTTTCTTCTTTATAAACATTACATAATGTTTGAACTAAAGTTGATTCAAGAGGAATAACAAGAGCATCGCAACCACCTAAGTCATTGCATTTGCTTGAAGTAAATTTTTCTAATTTTTCTATAGGTTCGGATATATTTACGTTTTCTGGAAGACGAAGATTGATAATTAATTTAATTGTGTTATTTTTGAAGTTCATTTTTCCAATAGCATATGAAGTTGAATCAAATGTTTCAGAAGTAAAGTCTCCACCAAAAGATTTTCCATCTCCTTTTTCAAGAGCAATGAATAGTTTGCATAATTCTTCAATACCATATTCTTCTCCGAAGAAATTTAAAAGGTGAAGACCAGCATTTACTCCTAACCATGGTGTGGCACCATGTACTGATTTTCCGAAAAATTTAAGAGTATTGTCATTTAAAACAAGATTTATATCTTTATGATTTTCTTGATAATGTTTAACTTTGTTTTCTAAATTTTCAACTTTTTTCAATATTGCAGTAGCTTCATCTAGGACAATATTTGTAGCTTTTCCAAAATCAAAATCTTCAATTAGTGAAGCTAACTTTGGACATTCTTTTATAAGTTCTACAGTATGAATGCTTTTTTCAGCATAAATCATAGGAAAGTCAGCATCTGGAGTAAAACCATAGGTTGGATATTCTTTTTTATATTCATTGAAATAATATTCTAAGCAAGAAGAACCTCTTTCTTCATCGCCGCCGAAAATTATACGTAATTTGAAACCATTTAGTTTATTGTTGTCAAGAAGAGCTTTAGCGGCAAATAAACTTGCTAAGCCTGGTCCTTTATCATCACAGGCACCTCTAGCAAATATTTTATCGCCTTCAATTGTAGGTTCAAAAGGTTTATGAACCCAGTTTTCGCTAACAGGAACAACATCAGCGTGTGCATAGATATCTAAAAGTTTTCCTTCACCATAGCTTAATTCTGTGCAATGATGATCTACTCTATCGACATTGAATCCTAAACGTTTTCCAAGATCGGCTAAAAAAGTTAAAGCTTTTTCAACGCCTTGACCATAAGGAGTTTTTTCTGTGATTGTTTTTTCATCATAAACAGAATTAATGCTCAAGTAATTTATGAGTTCTTTTTTTGCTTCATCTAGATAAGGCTTAACTAATTCTCTATAAGTAGTTTCTCTATAAAAATTATTTTGATTATCGTTCATTTTAATTTTTTGAAAACCTTAATTAAGGTTTTTCCTTTCTATTTAACTTCTTTTTAAATATACCATATTTTCAGACTATAAAAAAGAGTGGAATATTATGTAGGAAATAAAGTAGTTTTCAATCGATTGAACATAATTTTTATCTTAAAATTTAAATATTAAACTTTTTATAGCAACCAATTTAAAAAAACTCAAAAAATTTTCAGTTTTTCTAAATTCTTTGAATCATAATAAAAAAATTCTAGTCAATCGACTAGAACTTTTTATTTTTTATCGTTATTTTCTATTTCGTTTTCTATTTGTTTTATTTTATTTACAGGTTGTTCTTGAACTTCAATATTTTTGATATCTTCAGTCTCTTTTTTATCAATAGGAGTAACTGTAATAATAGGAGTAACTGTATATTTTTTTCTAAAAATATAAGAATAAGGAATTTCTAGTGCTAAAGAAATTGGAGTAACTAATACACCAGCCAAAGCCATTTCAGGAAGAGTATTTAAAAGCAATGTTGAGCCAAAGGCGACCCAATATCCGCCATTTTCTAAAAGTTTATTATTGACGTCGCTAAAGTAGCATACACCTAACATACCTAAAACTAAAACGGAATGTAAAAGAGTAACAAAAGCAGAAATAAATATAAATAATGGAATTTGAACTGCTTTATTTTTTATAGTCTTTTTAACTAAATCAAATAGTATTCCAGCAACAAAGGCAAAGGCTACACGTGGAAAAATACTAATTAGAGGATTAACAAAATAAGGATCGAGAAAGCTTGCAGGTTGTGTAGCTGCTTTTATTAAAGAAAATACACCAAAGATTAATCCAAAAGCCCAACCATGTTTCCAACCTGTTAAAAAAGCAAATGTTAAAACGAGAATATGAACAGTTGTCATTGATACAACGCCAAGGCTTATGTAACCAATGAAAGGTACATATGTAAAAACTGCCATCAAGGCAATAAATAATGCATATAAAGCAATATAGTATATTGAGTTATTTCTTCTCATAAATCATGTTTCCCCTTATTTTATCTTTTATATCGAAAGCGTTTATTATTCCGCGAATTATTCTGAATCTATCAAAAGTATAATCATGAAATCTTATTTTTTTCATAGCTTCAATTAAGATTCCACCACAGCCACCAGTTATGTAAAGATGCAAATCAGGATAAGTCATTTTTAAATATTCATAGTATCCTTTAACAGTGAAAGCTGCACTATATAAAGCTCCAGCATTTATAGCTTCATCAGTTTTTAAAGATATAATATTAGCGGGTATCTCTATAGGTGTAAATTCTAATAAATCAGTTTGTGCTGATAAAGTTTTTGAACAACTATAGATTCCTGGAAAAATACATCCACCATGAAAAGTTTTATTTTGATCGACAAGCAATAATTTGCTGGCAGTTCCAAAATCTGCGACAAGTTCTGCTTTATTATTTTTATAATTTGAACCGACTATATCAGCAAATAAATCTGATCCTAGAAAAGCAATATTATTGATAGTGAAATTGTTTTCTTTAATATATTTTTCCATCAATAAACTATTTAGAGAATAAATAGGTGTCTGTTTATGTGTAAAATAGTCTACAATTCTTTTTTCAGCAGGTCTATTTACACTTGAAATATAGACACTTAAATCATTTAAAAAATATTCATCTATTTTTTTTAAATAACTTTCAAGGAATAAATCGCATTGCCCTTTTCTTTCGATTGTGAAGAAAAACTCATTCGTCTCATTTTGATAATAGCTATCGATCATTGTATTTCCGATATCAAGTATTAATATATTTTTCATAGCGCGTTAATTATACTTTAAAAATTAAATTTTCTCCACTATATTTGATTGAAAACGTTTTCATTACAAAATGTAAGCGATTGTAAAGTCTTGATCAGTTCTTTTATAAGGAATTTTTAAAATATTTAAGTTACCTATAACTGATTCTGAAGGATGTCCATAATAATTTTTATATCCGCAAGATATAATTGCTATTTTGGGATTTATATATTTTAAAAACTCAAAACTTGAAGAGGTATTTGAGCCATGATGACCTATTTTTAAAATATCGACATTTAAATCAGAATAAGTTTTCATTATTTTTGTTTCAATTTCTATTGGTGCATCTCCCATTATTAAAATATTTTTCTTAGGTGTTTCTATATAATAGACACCGCTATCGTAATTAGTATCTTTACCTTCTTGGAATTTATTTAGATTTGTTATGTTTAAATTACCATAATTAAAATTTTCAATCTGATAATTATCATAGATATTTTTTATCGGGAATTTGGTTTTTAAACTTTCCAAAGCACCATAATGATCGAAGTCACGATGTGTGATAAAAACAGCTTCTAGTTCTCTGATTTTATTTTTTTTAAAATATGGAATAAGGCATGATTTTGCTAAATCGATATGAAGATTTCCTCCTGTATCAAAAAGATAATGCTTATTATCGAAAGTTAATAATGTTGAATCTCCTTGACCGACATCGATGAAAGTTATTTGATCATTGAATGAAAACTTTGGTATAAAAAGAGTTGAGCAAAATAATAAAGAGAAAATAATAGAAACTTTAAATATTTTTTTGGCTTTTAAAAAAGAAGTTAAGCAAATGATAATTAATAATGAGTAAAAAATAATTAAAAAAATGATAGAAGGCTTTCCACAATTAATTATCAATTTAAAATTTGCAATGAAAGTTAATATTTTATAGATAATTTTTAATGGATATTTTAAAATCAATCCATAATACGGAAAAACTAATAGAGGTAAACAAAGAAGTAATTCAGCAATTCCTAATGGAATAATTATAGTTGAAAAAATAAGCGAGAGAGCATTTATTTCATAGTAATAAAAAGCATTTATTGGCAAAACAATGATAAAGGAATAAATACTTTTTGTAATAGTTTGTATAAATTTTAATGAATATTTCTTTTTTGGAATAAGCAGAAGAAAAAATAATATTAAATAAGAATATATAAAACCTGGTTCAAAAATATAATATGGATTGAGAGATAGTATGATTAATGCTGTAGAAGATATAAATAAAAGTCTATTTATAAATATAGATTTATAGTTTAAATATATACTTAGTAATATTTCGACGATAAGTCTTAAAAAACAAAATTTAAATCCAGTTAAAAAATAGAAAATTAAACAAAACAGTAATTCTAATTTTTGAATGGTTATATAATACTTTTTTCCTTGATATTTTTCTTTTATTATCTGAATAAAAAAGGTTAAATGTATTCCTGAAGTTGAAAAGATTCTATTTATTCCTAATTTTGATAACGAATCGTAAGAGCTTAATTCTGATAACGAATCACCAAAAAGAATAGAAGAAGCTAATATTTTTTCTTCTGATTTTAGAAAATTAAGGCAATATGATTTGTATGAATTAATTCTTAAAGGATTTTTAAAAAGAAAATTTATAGAAGGTTTTTCTATCTTATAATCAACAAAGCGATGATGAAGATATGAGGTGAAGTTAAAACTATTTTCATAATGAGAAAAAAGCGCAAGTTCGCTTTTCCCAGAAAGAGAAAGAATGTCACCAACTTCTAAATTGGATTCTTTAATATAATAATTACCTTTTAGTGTGGCTATTAAAGCGTAGTTATTCTCGGCCTTATATACAACCCCTATTAGATTATCGTAATTAAATTCTTTTCCTGATAAATATAGAAAAGGTCTTATTATTCCAAAAGTAAAAAATAGACATATCAAAAATAAGGTTGGCTTTAGTTTATCTTTTTCCTTTTTATATTTGAATATAATAAATAGTATTAAAAGAAGAAAAAAGGAAGATAACCATATTTTTTGAGAAGAAAAAATACCGATTATATAAGAAAGAAAAGAATAAAAAATAATCACTTTATCGTTATATAATCGCGAATGTTTTGAAATGTTTTAGTTCCGATGCCAGATACTTTTTTAATTTCTTCAATTGACTTAAAATTTCCATTAGCTTGTCTATAGGATATAACAGCATCTGCTAACGTTGCACTTAAACCAATTTTCTGCAAAGATTTACTATCTGCAGTATTTATATTTACTTTAGTAATATTTTCAATTACACATGTATCTGGAGCTTTGCTTATAGGACTGATATAAAATTCATTGAGATCACCGATAACTAAATCTTCATTAAATGCGTTTTTATCTGCATCATCCAATGTTCCACCTGCTTTAAGAATTAAACTTCCTAAAGTATCGGTTTTATTGCATATGTATTCTCCTGGATATACAATTTGCCCTGTTATTACTACTTTAATTTGTCCTTCGCCGATTTGTGCTTGTGATACGGTTGAAATATTTCCTTGACTGTTTTGAGAATTACTGGGATCGATTTTAGTTAAAACGAAAAGGCCAGCTATTGTTACAACTAAAGCTACAATTATTATTTTGAACATATTTTTCCTCCTACTTTATATAGGTAAAATGTGAAAAAATAATGCACAAATTAATTTAGTCTTTAAATGAATTATTAATGTTTTAATTTATTTAAAGATAAATAGTTTTCTTGAAACATAATTCCAGATAAGAACTATTAATGTTCTAATAATGAAGCATACTGGTTCAGGAAGAGATAGCAAATCAAAGAAAATTACTTCTAATCCCATGCCCATGAAAAGGCCGATAGCTGATAAAAAGACAAAAAGAATGACTCCTTTTGAAGTTTTAGAAATGTTTTTATCGGTTGAATTTTTAAATACCATTGTAATTGAACAAAGATAGTTGATTATAACACTGACTAAAAAACCACATGTAACAGAAATTGTCGAAATAGCAAAAGCATTTTCTAAATTTTTTAATATTACAAAACGCATTAAGCTTGTGACAGAAAAATCGAATATTGCAGAAATTGCACCGACAAGAGCAAATCTAAATATTTCAAAAAAACGTGAAGGATCATCAAAGTGCCCTAAAAAGCACAATTCATAGCATAAGTATGTATAAATTAGAACTATAAAGGTATCGATTGGAAAAAATACTAAAGCTGGCAATTTAGCATAGAAAATAAAAATTAAATTTAAAACAATTTCGGCGGCTAGACCACAGATAAAAAGTATAATTGACCATATCATATTTCTGGTGGATATTTTTTCTTGAGGCTTTAAATATTTGATAATAAAGTAAGAAGCTAAAATTAATGCTAATGGTAAAATTAATCCAATAATAGATGATTGAATTAAAAGATTAACATCTATTTGATAACCGATTATTGTTATAGTACTATCAGTAAATTTGAACAAAATTTGCAACATTGAAATAAGTGATAGCAATAATATAAATGATAACGTTATTATCCATTGCTTTTTTGTTTTACCTATAAATAATTTTTCAGTTTCCATAATTAGCCTCACATTTTAGAATTCATAATAGTCATAAAAAGTTTTATATCTTCCATTGTAGTTATCTTAAAATTAAAGCAGTTTCCTTTAACAAATTCAAGTTTTTCTCCTGCTTTAAAGAATATTTGTGAATCATCTGTTTGTTCTGATTTTTCTCGATAATATTCACTTACTTTTAAAAATTTAGAAAATTTAAAAGATTGTGGTGTTTGGATTTCCATTATTTTTGAACGATCTAAATAATTTTTAGTACTTTTATTATCCGTATCTATTTCAACTAATGTTGATGTTGCTTTTATAGCAGTAACAGCAATTTTATTACAAGAAGCAACTTTAATATTGTCATTTATAATTGTTTCATCTACTAATGGCCTAGCCGAATCGTGAACAAGAACTATATCTTCTTTGTCAATTTTATTTCCAAGATATATTAAAGCGTTTAAAACACTTTCTTTCCGACTTTTTCCCCCGATAGTAACTTCACATTTATTATCATATTTTTGCAGTGAAATATAATCTTTAACCTTATCGTAATAAATATTATCTGTTACTAAAATAATTTTATCGATATTTTTGTTGCGATAAAATTGCAAAAGACAATATTCATATATTGGTTTTCCATCTATTATTATGTATTGTTTAGGAATGGTAGTTTCTGCTCTTTCGCCTTTCCCGGCCATTAATATAATTGCTATATTCATATTTAAATTATATCAATTTTAAGATTATGGTGGTAGTTTATTACAAATAAAAAGTTGGCTTTCGCCAACCTTTAAAAACTATTAATTATGCAGAAGTAGTCTGTGAACTACAACATTGACAAACTTGTACTAGCGCATCGTTAGAAATAGTTTTATAGCATCTTGTTAAACAGCAACAAGATAGGGCATATGTTAAACTAGCATTGCAAATGTTATAACGTCTACTGTTCATTACTCGAGCTTGGAAAGTAATTGTTACTGTTGCTCCTGAGTTTAAATCATCTAGAACTAAATTCTGCAAGCATGTTACATCAGCTTTAGCTGTGCCGTCTACAGTTAAAGTCCCTTTGTTATAGCATAAAGAGTTACCTAAATTTACATTGAGAATAGGCTTTGTTAAACTCGAAGAACAATTATTAGTAATAGTTAATGTATAAGTTACAAATTCACATACGGCCGCTGTTGAAACATTAGGAACTAAATTCATTGTTAAAGCGGATATTTCACATTCGGGACGCATTGATAAAGTGTAACTTTCACAATTTATATAAGGCATGGATTGTCTATTTCGGCAACCACAGTTATTATTGAACATTTTTCACCTTCTTTCTTGTTCACTTATGTATATGTTTTATTTCAAATTGCTATCGGGCTATTGTCATTCCTTGATTTTATTTTAGGTATAACATAGAATAATTATCGATGAAAATATTACAAAATGAATTTCCAAAGACAGATAAACTATTATTCCTTGATCTCGAAGGAACGCAATATCATCATGAAATAATAGAAATAGGTGCAATCTTAGTAAGTTTAGATGATGAAAAAAGAATAGATCGTTCTATTCCTTTTAAACATCTTAAAGTTTATTGTAAGCCTCATGAAGAAGTCGGCAAAGTTGTTACAGACTTGACTGGAATAACTGAAGATATAATTTCGGAAAAAGCAGTTGATTATACTACAGCTAATAAAATGTTGACTAAAATTTTAGGAACATTTGATAGTAATTTAAGAGTTGTTGTTTTTGGAAATTTGGATAAAACCATGCTCAAATATACTGCTTCATTTTATTCTTTAGGAGATGTTGCTTTTTCTACTTCATGGTTTTTAGCAAAAAGAATTTGGGATTTTTCTACTTTTATTTCAAGATATGTTGTAAATATGGAAAATGGTGGAAAAGCTTTTTCCCAGTTAAAATTGATGGAAATCTTTTCTGTTCTTCCTTGTGGACAAGCACATGATTCTTATAATGATGCTTTCAATCTTTTAAATCTTTATGATAAAGTGACTAAAAGCCCAGAGATTTTAGCGGATAATTATTTAAAAATTTTATTGAACGATTCTAATAAATTAAAAGAATCCAATTTTATGTTTGAAATTTTAAAAAGGATAATTAACGGCGAAACTATAACTAAAAACAAACTTATGGAATTATTGATAGAATATTTTGAATAAATGATAAAAAAATATAGAAAATAATCTTGAAAGGACAAGCATGATTAAGTATCCTAATGGTCAAAAAACTATTTCTATAGAAAAAAACAATTTAAATGCGAATACAAATAGAAGAAATATGGGAATGAGTTTAGAAAAAGAAGTGGCATTAAGTGCTCAATATTATATTGAGCACAATCTAGCTTTTTTTTATAAAAAACCAACACCTATTAGAGTGTTTAAAATGTCCAAAACAAATACGCATATGATTACTGAAGCTTACTATGATGCTAAATCTACAACTGATTATAATGGAATGTATAAGACAAAGTATATCGATTTTGAATGCAAAGAGACAAAAACACATATTTTTTCTTTGGATAGATTAGGTGATCATCAATATTCTCATTTGAAAATGGTTGATTCTATGGGCGGCTTAGCTTTTGTTTTATTGAGATTTATGACCAAAGATGAGACTTATCTTATAGATATTAAATATATTACTTATTTAAAAGATAAAGGGTTGAAAAATTCATTAAATTATGATGATGCTAAAGAAAATGGATATTTAATTGAATCTAGTTATGTTCCGCGTTTGAAAATTTTAGATGCGATGGATTCAGCTTATTTTAAAGATGAAGAAAGGGAAAAAATTAGTTAGTTTTTTAGTAAATTTTTATACTATATCGATAACTATAGTGTTTCTTGCTACATCATGTTACTTATTTGTTGCTTCCAGTGATTTAAAAAAACCAGAGTTAGTTAAAAATCCTGAAATCTATGCGTGTGAGATATATGACATTAATGGGAACGTTATTCAAAAAGTTGGAAAAAGTCAAGGACAAATAAAATATGAGGAATTACCTCAATCGCTTTTAAACGCAATAGTTGCTATTGAAGATACAACATTTTTTTATCATGATGGAGTTGATATTCATCGTGTTTTTGGCTCTATATTTCACAATATTTTTTCTTCGAATATTCAAGGCGCTTCTACGATTACTCAACAATTGGCCAGAAATTTATTTTTAACATCTGATAAGACTTTTGAAAGAAAAATAAAAGAATTACTTTTGAGTCTTTCTTTAGAAAGTGAATATGACAAAAAAGAAATTCTAGAGATGTATTTTAATAGAGTAAATTTCGATCCTGTTTATCCTGGAATATGTTATGCCTCTAGTAAATTTTTTAATAAAAAAGTTCAGGATTTATCCTTAGTTGAATCCGCTACTTTGGCTGGACTTGTTCAATCGCCAAGTGCTATAGAACCATTTAAGCATCCAGAAAAGGCCAATGCTAGAAAGAATTTGGTAATATCTCGAATGAAAAATTTAAATCTTATTAGTGAAAATGAGTATATTTTAGCAATCAATACACATGTCGAGGATATTTTATACCAAAAAAATATTTCTGAAGATACTTTGCCATATCAGGCTTATATTGATGCTGTATATGAGGAAACATATAAATTGACAGGCTTAGATCCATATAGTGATCAATTGAAAATTTATACTTATATGGAACCAACAGCACAGATAATCGCTGATGAAATTCAAAATGGAAATATAGTTAATTTTAGTGATGAAATTGTGCAGATAGGAGCTGCTCTAATAAAAAATGAATCTGGGCAAGTTGCAGCTATAATCGGTGGTAGAAATTATAATGGACGAAGATTATTTAATAGGGCATATGATAAAAAAGTCATGCCAGCTAGTACGATAAAACCAGTTTTTGAATATCTTTTAGCGGTTGAAAAATTAGATTATCATCGAGCAAAGACATTATTAGATGAAGAAACTTTTTATTTGAATGGCACTCCTTTAAAGAATGCTGGTAATAATTATGTTGGAAAAATTACTTTCCAAGATGCTTTTGGATATTCAAAAAATACAACAGCTATTAATGCTCTAAATGAATTAACAAAAAAATATGGTGAAAATTATTTGGAAGACTATTTGAATAATATAGGATTGATGGATGAAGGTCCTTATACAGAAAGTTATGGACTTGGTGGAATGACTGAAGGTATTAGTTTGATTAATTTAGCCGCTAGTTATCGTATGATTGCTAAAGATGGTACATATATTAAGCCGAGTTTAATATCAAAAATATGCACACATGATGGAAAAATATTATACGAAAATAAAAATAAAGAAAGTAAAATTGTCAATGAAGAAACTTCAAATATAATAAGAGAAATGCTTCTTTATAATGTTGATAATGGATATAATGGATTAGATCAAATTAAACTTAATGGCATAAAAGTTGGTGGAAAAACTGGTACTGGTCAATATCCTTTATCTATATGTAAAAAATATGGATTTCCTATAAATTGTGATAAAGATTCTTTAGTTGTTGGATTTACTGAAGAATATAGTTTAGCAGTTTGGTCAGGATTTGATAAACCAGAAGAAAATAAGAAGTCTTATTTTTATAAAGGAGATAATCGCAAAAAAATATCTAAAAATATCTTTAAAGAAATGATGAAAAAACTTGCTAATAAAAAGTCTTTTGCAGAGTCCAATAATTTATTTCACACTAATGTTGTTAAGTTTGCTGATGATTTATATTACCCAAATGATTTGATTCCGAAAGAATATCAGATGATGACAACTTTACCTAATTATAAAGATATAGAAATTTATCCTTTACCTATAGAATATTCTCCGCAAGGTGTTTTATTTGAATATGATGATAGATATATCATTAAAATGAGCAATGAATTGATCAATGATGAAGTCTATAAAAAAATATATGGAAATATTGGTTATCATGTTTCTTATAATGATAAAAAATTTTTTACAACTGAAAATGAAATAGTAATTTATAAAGATGAAAATATAGATAATATAAAAATCAAGATTGGATATGAAGAATTAATTACAAGTGAAAAAGAACTTGTGTTCGATTTTCAAAATTATTTTGATGATTTCTTTATTTAAAATTCAATTGGAGTAGCTGGATAAAATTTGAAAATTTTTGCCATTATTATATTTACTGGAAGTTTTCTAAAATGATTATAGTTTTCAACATTTTCATTGTAAAAAGGAATAGAAAAATTAATTTTATCAATGTATTCTTCAATAAATAGATAAATGTCATTATCGCTTTGCAAATCATTATTTTTAGAATATATTTCTAAAAATTTATAATACTCTTTTGCGATAAAAAGAATATCATCTTTATTTTTTAAATTATTCCAATTTTGATAAATGCACTTTGTGTTTTTTTTGAACTCTTTATTTGTACTTGTTTTTATTACTTCAGGTAGAATTTCAAAAAATTTTGTGAAAAGTTTATTTATTTCATACCAAGAAGATTTTACTCGCATTCTTCTTCTGACTAGACCATTATAAATGTTACCGATTAAGTAGAAGATTAAAAGAAAGAACAAAATAATTCCAATAACTATTAAAACACAAATTAATATTAGTTTTAATGTTTCCATATTTAAACATCCTCTTCTTGTAATAGTATAACATAGTTGCTTTTAAGCTAATACTTTTTGTCTATAATATAAAAAAGCAACCATAATAAAAACATGAAAAAAAGAATATTTATATATTTTGGAATAATAAGTATTTTATTAGCTTTCCTTCCATTTTTTAGTTTTGAAGCTTTTGTTTCTTTATCAGGAAGATTATATATTGATAAACCTGGATATATATTGATTAAAGAAAAAGATGATTACATTTATTATTCAAATGGAAATATAACAGAATATTTAACTGAAGATGAAATACCAAATTATGTTTTTGAATATCTTATAGGATTAGAAGATCAAAATTTTTATAACCATAAAGGATACGATATAAAACGTATTGTCAAAAGTTTAATCGATAATACTGTCAGCAATAAAATTGTTGGAGGCGGAAGTACAATAACACAACAATTAGCTAGAATTTTATATCTAAATAATGAAAAATCATATGCACGAAAATTAGAAGAATTATACTATGCAAGAAGAATAGAAAATAGTTTATCAAAAAAAGAAATTATAACGTTATATTTAAATTCCGCTTATTTTGGCGAAAATTTATATGGGTTTGAAAAAGCTTGTCAAAGTTACTTTGCTTGTTCAGGAAAATTTGCAACAAAACAAATGTCTATTTTCTTATTAAGTCTTTTGCCTTCTCCAAATAATTATTCACCTAGAAAGAATATAAATACGTCAAAAATTATCTATGAAAAAGCTATTGATAATTTGTATTATCGCCACTATATAAAAATAGATGAAATAAGTGAGTTAAAAAATAATTACCCTTATAAGGATAATATTGAAAATAAAAACAACCCTAATATTTCTTATTATCAAGCGATAGCAGATTCTTTAAATAAAAAGCAAAATTTGCGAACAAATTCTTTTGAGATAAATCCATTTTTAGATGTTGATTTAGAAAAGGATATTTATAAATATGCTAAAGAATGCGTAACTGAAAAAGATGCTGAAGTAAGTATTGTTGTTATGGAACCTAATACATTTAAAGTTAAAGCTTTGATTGGAGGAATAAATGATTTTTCTTTCAATCGTGCTATTTTTTCAAATAAGATTATAGGTTCAGTTATAAAACCAATACTCTATACAATTGCTTTGGAACATGGGGTTTCACCGCTTACAAAAATATTATCTAAACCAACAACATTTTATTTGGAAAATGGAGTTAGTTATAGTCCTAAAAATGCCGGAAACAAATATGCAAATAGAAACATTACAATGGTTGAAGCAATTGCAACATCTGATAATATCTATTCTACTAAAATAGGATTGCTTTTAGGATCAAAAATGTTAAAGAATAGATTAGCAAAAGTCGTCATTGATATCGAGGAAAATGTTTCTAATTATTTAGGAAGTATTTCCACAAGTTTAATTAAAATTACTTCGATTTATAACTCTTTAGCAAGCGGAGGTATATATCAAGAACCTATCTATTATTCATCATATAAAATAAATAGAAATGAAAAGAAAAATGAAACGAATAAAATTCAATTATTTAATCCTAAAGAATCTTTAGTGATGTGTCATTTACTAAGGGCAAGCACTGATCCATGTTTTAATTCTTATACAGCTCCAACTATGCTTTATTACCCTGTCAATAAGAAGATGGCAATAAAAACTGGAACTGTAGATAGTGCAAGTTTTGTTATAGGATTCACTCCTTATGCCACAATAGGAGTATATGTGGGTAAAGATGATGATCAATATTTAAATGATAAAAAAGCCGCTAAAAGATTGTTTCAAAAAGTAGCAAATAGAGTAAATGAAAAAAATGGTGATGCTTTTTTTAAAGCTGATGACCTAACACCTTTTCAATTATATAATTCTGCCAAGGGGATAAAAAGCAACATCTATTATTATTAAAAAAGCTGCATTTAAGCAGCTTGATCTGTTAATAATACACTGGCAAAGCAACCAATTGCTTTATTATTTCCAATAGATCCTAGTGATTCAGTAGTTCCAGCGTGAACAGCAATAAATTGCTTTGAAAGATTTGTTAAGCTAGAAATATTTTCTTTTATTTCTTCTTTAAAAGGACTGAGTTTGGGATTTTGTAAAAGAATATGAACAGTAAGGTTTTGTATTTTAAAATTTCTTTCTTTCATTTTTTTTATTGCAAAATCTAAAATAATTGAACTATCCATATCTTCTGTTTCTGGGGCACTTTCTGGAAAATAAGTTCCTAAGTCCTCTAATCCTAAGGCACTGAAAATGGCTTCGCTAAGAGCATGAAGCAATACATCACCATCACTTCTTGCAATGGCTTTATAATTGCATTTAATAAAAATACCTCCTAGAAAAATACCTTTTCCTTGGGATAATTGATGAATATCAAATGATGTTCCAATTAAGTTCATACATTGAATTTTACGAAGATGATATCTCCGTCCTTAACAATATATTCTTTTCCTACAGTCATTATTTTTCCTAATTGGCGAAGTTCAACTTCAGATTTATGTTCCATAATATCGTTGTAATTATAAACTTCAGCTTTGATAAATCCTCTTTCAAAATCAGAGTGAATTACTCCTGCACATTGAGGTGCTGTCATTCCATTTTTAAAAGTCCAGGCTCTTACTTCATCTTCGCCAACTGTGAAGAAAGTTTTGAGACCTAAAATATCGTATGAAGCTTTAGCAACTTTATCAAGACCTGACAAGTTAGTACCGAGCATTTCCAAGTATTCCAGACGTTCTGTTTCATTTAATAATGAAAGATCTTCTTCGACTTTTGCTGATACTGGAATAGCTTCAGCTCCTTCTTTTTCAGCTAAGTCTAATAACTTTTTAAAGTATTTGTCATTTTCAGGATTTGCATAGCTTTCTTCTGAGACGTTTCCTACATAAATAACAGGCTTTAGTGATAAAAGATTGAAACAAGAAGCTAATTTTTTTTCATTTTCTGTTAATGGGAAATTTGCTCCTAACCAATCGCCATTATTTAGTGGTTCTAAAAGTTTGTTAATTAAGTTATATTCTGCAACAGAATCCTTATCAGCACCCATTTGAGCTTTCTTTTGTACTTTTACAAGTCTTTTGTTCAATAGATCAACATCTGACATAATAAGCTCTAATTTTATGGTTTCAACATCACGTACAGGATCAACTGAACCTTCAACATGAATTATTTCATCGCTTTCAAAACAACGAACAACATGGACTATAGCATCGACATTACGGATATTTCCAAGGAATTGATTTCCTAGTCCTTCGCCTCTTGAAGCGCCTTTAACTAATCCGGCGATATCTGTGAATTCAAATGTTGCTTTTACTTGTTTTTTAGGATGAAATAACTTTACTAAATTATCAAAGCGCTCATCTGAAACAGGAACGATTCCTGTATTAGGCTCAATAGTTGCAAATGGATAGTTTTCAGCGACAACATGACTTTTGGTTATTGCATTAAATAATGTTGATTTTCCAACATTTGGAAGACCAACTATACCTGCTTTTAATGACATATATTCTCCTTATTAATAATAATTTCTTAACTTGTATATTCTAACATAACAAATTGTTTTTATATATAATTACTTTATTAAAGTAAATTTTAGTAAAGCATAAAAAAAGTAGCTATAAATATAGCTACTTACATGTTCAATTTTTTTTATTCAGCAGTTTTAACACTGGCAGCTCTAGGACCTTTTTCACTGGATTCAACTTCAAATGTTACATTAGTTCCTTCAGCGATTGTCTTAAAGCCTTCCATAATTAATGCGGAGTAGTGAAAGAAATAGTCTTTGTTGTCTTCACCATGGATGAAGCCATAGCCTTTTTCTTTGTTGAACATCTTAACTTTTCCTGTCATTAGAAGACCTTTCTGTTTAGCATAAATATTATTCATGCAATACTATCTTAACAATATAAAATTCTACTTACAAGAATAATTGAAAAAAATCCAATATTTATTGATAAAAAGTTGTTGAAATCTATTTTAATTATATGGATAATCAAACAACATATTATTTTTCTATTTATTTTTTGATCTATTTAATGAAGCTTTAATAAATCCTAAAAATACAGGATGAGGCTTAGTAGGACGAGATTTGAATTCAGGATGAAATTGAACTCCAACATAGAAAGGATGAGATGGAATTTCAACTATTTCAACAAGATTAGTCTGTGGATTGATGCCTGATACTTTCATTCCGTGATTTTCTAGTATTTCTCGATATTTATTGTTGAATTCGTATCTATGTCTATGTCTTTCTTTTATTAAATCTTGATTATATAAAGACTTTGTTAATGTATTATTTACAAGCTGACATTCATAGGCTCCAAGTCTTAATGTTCCACCGAGATTTAATCCTTTGTATTGGTCAGGCAAGTATTCAATAACTGGGTCTGAGCAATTAGAATCAATTTCAGTACTATTAGCATCTTTTATTCCACAGACATCTCTTAAAAATGAAATTACAGCAAGCTGCATTCCATAGCAAATTCCTAAATAAGGTATATCGTTTTCTCTAGCGAACTTTGCAGCTAATATTTTTCCTTTTGTGGCACGATGCCCAAATCCTCCTGGAACTAAAATGCCATCTGCTTGTTTTAAATGTTCGATAAAATCTGGACTATCATATTCATCAGAATTAATCCAATCGATTTCTATATTTTTTCCAACTTCATATCCAGCACTTTTTAAGGCTTCACTCACGCTTAAATAAGCATCGTGTAATTGTACGTATTTGCCAACTAATGCAATTTTGATATTTCCATCAAGATGATTAACTTTATAAATTAAATTATTCCATTCTGTTAAATCAGATTCTTTTGCTTCTAAATTGAAATGATTTAAAATTAATTTATCGACATTTTGTTTGGCGAGATTGGTTACTAATTGATATATATTGTTTAGATTTTTATTGATGATAACGGATTCAGTGTTGACATCACAAAAATTTGCGATTTTTTCTCTAATTTCATTATCTACGGCTTTTGAAGAACGTAAGACAAGCATATCTGGTTGAATACCAAGTGATCTTAATTCTTTAACGCTATGTTGAGTCGGTTTAGTTTTTAGTTCATTTGTTGTAGTTAATAATGGAAGCAATGTAACATGGACATAGAAAGTATTATTATATCCTACATCTCTTCTCCATTGTCTAATAGCTTCAATGAATGGAAGTGATTCTATATCGCCAACTGTACCACCGATTTCGGTGATGATAATATCAGCTCCTGATGTTTCTTCTGCTTCTTTGAGACGTGACTTAATTTCATTAGTTATATGAGGAATAACTTGGACAGTTTTTCCTAAATAATCACCACGTCTTTCTTTCTCTATGACAGAAAGATAAATTTTTCCGGAGGTTATAGATGAAGCTTTGGAAAGATTTTCATCGATAAATCGTTCGTAATGTCCTAAGTCTAAATCTGTTTCTGCGCCATCTTCTGTAACATAGACCTCTCCATGTTGATAAGGAGACATTGTGCCGGGATCAACGTTTATATATGGATCAAATTTCTGCATGAAAACTTTAATTCCACGTGATTTTAATAATCGACCGATGCAGGAAGCTACGATGCCTTTCCCAATTCCAGAAACCACGCCACCTGTAACAAAAATGAATTTTGCCATAAACATTTTCCTCCAAAAAACACTCTAATATTATTTACTAACCTAAGTTGTTTGGCAAGAAAAATAAAAGAAATATAATAGTGGTATAATTATAAATATATTTATTTAGCATAATTTTTAAGTGAAACAATTTTTTTATCAAAATATAAATTGTTTAATATTTATTTTTTAGTTAATTTTCAATTCAAATTTGCTATAATATTGTCATGGCTTTAGATAATACTGTTTTAAATATAATTGTTGAAGAAATAAAAAATGAATTGATCGGAGGATTCTTCGATCATTCTTTTTCGCTATCTTATTCTCATTTTGCTTTCCCCTATCATTCTGGAAAAAATACTGAAAATAAAGGAAGAGGAACTTTGATAATTTCAATGGACCCATCAGAACCTTTTATAACGTATAGTTTTGATAAGTTTACAAAAGTTGAAGATAATTCCGCTTTTGGAAATATTTTGAAACGGATAGCAGGAACAAAAATTACTGATATTTATAAGACTAAAAATGAAAGAGTAATTACTATTGAAACAGAAGTAATTAAACCAGAATTAGATATTACCGTTACTCATTATAAGATTGTAATAGAGCTTGTTCCTCAACTGCCAAATTGTTATATCATCAATGCTGAAACAAATAAGATTATAGCTCTATATAAGGAACATGGTGATATTCTTTCTCCAAGATATATGTCTCGCGGAATGAATTTTATTCCTTTGCAAGAAAGAGAAGATCATTCAAATAATTATTCTAATATTGATGAATTACGTCCTTATTTTTCTCGCTCTGTTTTATTTTATCTTAAGTCTTATGCTGATAAAATTGGGCTAAAAGAAGCTGTAAATAAAGTAGAAAAATCAAAAGACCTTTATGTTACTCCTAAAGGAATTATGCCGTTTTCTTTTGATTTGCCAGAAGCTAAAATTATCAAAGTAAATGATATTTATAATTATTATGTTTCCGATCAGAAAAAAATAGCGATGAATATCAAAGAAAAAAAGCTTCGTGATTTGTTAAATACTTATTTGAAAACAGCCGTAAAAAAATTGAATAATTTGAAATCTGATGTTGAAACAAGCAAAAAGCGTTTAATCTATAAAGATTATGGACAAATATTATTTTTATATCAAACAGAAGATGATGGAACTATGACTAAACTAAATAAGGATGGGTATAGTATTCCTATCGATAATTCTTTAACTTTTGTTGAAAATGCAAATTTATATTTTAAAAAATATCATAAGGCTAAATTAGCAATTCCAATTTTAGAAAAATTAATTTTGCAAACAGAAGATGATATTAAATATTTGCAAAAGAAATTATTAGATTTAGAAAATGGATCACCTCGTGATATATTGGAATTGAAATCGGAGTTGATGGAAACCGGATATATTAAAAATGCTGGGAAAAAGGGCATAAAAAAGGCATCTTCTAAGAAAAAATATGAGCCACATTATCTTGTTTTAGAACATGGAAAAATTGGTTATGGAATGAATGATTTACAAAATGAATCCTTAACTTTTGATATTGCTCCTATTCAGGCTTTATTCTTTCATGTTGTTGATCATCCAGGTGCACATGTTGTTCTACTTTCCGGAACAGATAAATTAAAATATCGTGAGCTTGCTGCTGAATTAGCTCTATATATTTCTCATCTTTCTGAAGGTGATGTTTATATGGCGAAAGTAAAAGATGTGAAGAAAAATAAGTCTAAAAAAGGCTTGGTCAATATTATGAAGTTTGAAACTATTACAATTCATAAAGTGAAAGAGTCTTCTTTGGAACTTTTTAAAACTTTGAAATAAGATGCTGGATTTGCTTTTATCTAGCATTTTTTTGTACAAAAAATGACAGCTTATTACTGGCTGCCATTTTAGATGTTTTTATTATGCAAGAGCTTTTAAAACTAATTCTTTAGCAAGGGATGGATTAGCTTTACCATGAGAAGCTTTCATGACTTGACCGACAATAAATCCTAATGCGCGATCTTTACCTGCTTTATAATCAGATACGGATTGTTGATTATTTTTTATAACTTCATCGACAATTTTTTGAATTTCGGATAAATCAGAAATTTGTGCTAGTCCTAATTTTGCTGTTATTTCTTCAGGATCTAATCCAGTATTAAGCATTTCTTCAAGTACTTGTTTTCCTTGTTTTGAATTGATCTTTTTATCTTCGAGAAGATTGATTAATTTAGCTAATTTTTTATTGTCAAATTTCAATTCATTTAGTGTAATTTCATTCTTATTTAAATAAGCTAAAATATCAACCATGAGTAAATTCCACAAAGTTTTTGGATTTTTTGCTCCTTCTTTAAGAGTCTTTTCAAAATATAAAACAAATTCTTTGTTTCGTAAAACTTCTTCAATTTCATAGGAAGATAAACCAATTTTGGAAAGTTCTTGACGATAGCTTGAAGGAAGTTTTTCCATATGAGAAATTGCATCTTGAATGAATTCTTCAGTAAGATCTATTGGTAAAATATTTGGTTCACGGAAGTATTTATAATCGATGGCACTAGTTTTTTTACGCATTAAGATTGTTTGTTTTAAACCTTCATCATAGCGGCGAGTTTCTTGATCGATTTTTCCTCCTGAGAGAAGAATTTCTGATTGTCTTTGAATTTCGTAATCAAGGGCAGCTTTAACATTGGCGATTGAGTTAAGGTTTTTAACTTCAACTTTTGTACCAAAAACTTTGCTTCCAAAAGGCATTAAAGAAATGTTGACATCGCATCTGAGATTTCCTTCTTCCATTTTGCCATCAGAAATACCTAAATAGGTAACTATTTCACGAATTCCTTCAACATATTTACTGGCTTCTTCACCATTTCTGATGACTGGGTGTGTGACAATTTCAATAAGAGGAGTTCCAGCTCTGTTATAGTCGACAAGAGTCATATCGCCAAGGTGAAGTTGTTTTGCGGTATCTTCTTCCAAATGGGCACGTTCTATAGCTATTTTTTTAGTTCCTTCAGAAGTTGTAATTTCAAGATATCCTTCAGAACCAATAGGATGATCTTGTTGAGTTATTTGATAGCCTTTTGGTAAATCGGAATAAAAATAATTCTTTCTATCGAAATATAAAGTTTTGCTTATGTTCATATGCAAGGCTTCGGATAACATTATTCCATATCTTACAGCTTGTTTATTTACAACAGGCATAACTCCAGGATATCCTAAATCATATGCAACTGTCTCTGTGTTAGGCATTTGTCCAAAAGTTACTGGACCACGGGAAAACATTTTTGATTTGGTCTTTAATTCAACGTGGATTTCGATACCTATTACTGGTTGAAAATTCATTTATTTTTCCTCCTTATTAGCAACGAGGTCTTTTAATTTAGTAATTTCTTCAATGTTTAATGCAATATCAAATAATTTTTTCTCTTCAAAAGGACGAGTGGTAATATTTATGCCAAATGGTAAATCGTTTTTAAATCCCAAAGGAAGAGTAATTGAAGGAGAACCAGAAAAATTAGCTAATGCCATATGGTTATCAACAAAATCTGGTTTTTTACTCCAAGTTGTTGTGACAGAAGAAATAAGTGGAGCAACACTTGGAGATGCAGGAAGAACTAAATGATCAGCAACTTCGAAAAATTTGTTGAGTTCATTAACAATTAATCTTCTTGCTCTTTGAGCATTTCTGAATAATTCATCTTGATTTTCAGCTAAAAGAGAAAAACTTCCGATAATGAAACGTCTTTTGATCATATCAGAAAAGCCAGCTGTTCTAGCTTTCATAATGTAGTCTTCATAATCTTTAGCATTTTCAACATTTGGTCCAAAACGAATTCCGTCGAGATTTGCGTTATTTGATGTTGCTTCAGCACAGGATAAAACCATATAAGTTGGATATATAGCATTTAATAAATCTTGTGGAAAATCGTATGCGATAATTTCATGTCCTTGTTTTTTTAATTCTTCAAGTACTTTAAAGAAACTATTTTTTACATCTTCATCAGGTAAATTATCAATTATAGCTTTAAAATAACCTATTTTTGAAGAAGTGTCTTTTTCAAAGTGACTATAATTTTCAACTTCTTTTTTGCTTGATGACATGTCTTTTTCATCATATCCAGCAAGAAGTTCAAGTACTTTTGCACTATCATAAACATTTCTTGTAAAGTATCCGATAGCGTCCATACTTGTGGCAAAAGGAAAAAGACCTAAACGAGAAATTCTTCCCCAGCTTGGCTTGATTCCAACAAGTCCAGCAAAAGAAGCTGGTTTTCTGACAGAATCACCAGTATCTGAACCAAGAGCAAATGGAACGATACCTGCTGCAACAGCAGCTGCTGATCCACAAGAAGAACCACCGATTAAGTGTTCAGGATTATAAGGGTTAGTTGTTACACCTTTATGACCAGATGTGCCAGTTCCTCCCATGGCTAATTCATCAAGTGTAGATTTGGCAATAAGAATTGCACCGGCATTTTTTAATCGTGTTATAACTTCAGCATCGAAAATAGGAACATAGCCTTCAAGTATTTTACTTGAAGCTGTTGTTTCAAGTCCTTTTGTTGAAATATTATCTTTAGCGATATAAGGAATTCCTTTGAAGAATTCTTCTTCTTTTACTTCTGTAATAGCTTCGGCTTCTTTTAAAGCTTGTTCATAGTTTGTTGCTTCTAAAAGATTATTGGTGTTTGATTTAGCTAATTCAATAGCTTCTTCTGTTAACTGTTTGGCTGTAACTTTTTTAGCAACTAACAATTCGTGTAATTCTTTTATTGATTTATTCATGTATTTCATAGACATTAACCTAATACCTTTGGAATTTTGACTTGATTTCCAAGACGATTTTTTGTGTTAGATAATTCGATATCAGCTTCAACTGGAGTGGCTGGAATATCTTCATCTAAAGTTAACTGGTGATTTTTATAAGGAAAAGTCATAGGTTCAACACTATCGAGACCAGGAATTTCATGTAAAAATTTCATTTGAGCTAAAATAGTATCAAATTCATCAGTTAAAATTTCTAATTGTTCTTCGCCTAATTGAAATTTAATATTTTTTCCACATTCAGCAAGAAGTACTTTAGTAATTTTTTCCATTTTATCCTTCTTTCTATTCTTTATTTTCTGCTTCTTTTAAAAGCTCTAAAAGTTCATCTTCTAGAATAATTCGAATACCGAGATTTTGTGCTTTTGTTAATTTGCTTCCAGCATTTTCTCCAGCTATTACAAGATCTGTAGCTTTACTGACACTAGAAGCGGAAATGGCGCCAAGTTCTTCTAAACGTTTTGTCATAGCATCGCGTCCAGAAGTTGATAATGTTCCAGTAAGAACAAATTTTTTTCCTTTGAAGAAATTATCTTCGGCTTCTCCTTTATTGTAACATAGTATGTTTATACCATGTTCTTTTAAAATGTTATATTCCTTTAAATTATCTTCATTTTTAAAATAATCGATTATGTTTTGAGCAGTAATTTCTCCAACATCGCTCGTATCCACAAGTTCTTCAAATGAAGCTTTAACAATATTGTCGATACTTTTAAATTTGTTCATCAATGTTTTACTAGTTTTTTGACCAACATTTAAAATGCCTAAAGCTGAAAGCAACATATATCCATCGTTTAGCTTAGATTTTTCAATTCCATTTTTTAAAGCTATGAAAGATTTTTCAGCCATTCCATCCATAGATAGTATTTCTTGTTCGTGATTTTCTAAATCATAAAAATCAGAAAATTTTCTTAAAAGATTTAAATTGAATAAATCTTCAACTAGGCTTTCACCGATTCCGTCGATATCCATGCCTTTGTCAGAAACAAAGAAAATTAGTTTATTGATATTTCGTGAAGGACAAAGATTATTCAAACAATAGTGAATAGCATCTTTCCGAACGAGTTTCTGATGACAATAAGGACAATCATCTTGGAAAAGATAAGGCTTGGTATTTGCTGGTCTTCTTTTCAAATCGACACCGGATACTTCGGGGATGACATCTCCTGCTTTATGCAGATATACATAGTCTCCAATTCTTAAATCGAGTTTCTTGACAAAATCTTCATTATTTAATGTTGCTCTAGCGATAATGCTGCCAGCAACGCGAACCGGTTCTAGAACAGCATTTGGAACAACTCTGCCAGTTCTTCCAACAGTTAAGAAAATGTCGTTTATGCGCGTTACAACTTCTTCTGGAGGAAATTTATAAGCGATAGCCCATTTAGGAGTTTTCATCGTATAACCGATAATATCATAAAGAGCTAATTCATCCACTTTAATTACAAGTCCATCGATATCGTAATCAAGCGAAGGACGTTTTTCAGTATATTCTTTTACATATTCTAGAACTTTTTCTATTCCTAATACTTTTCTTCTTTCTTCGTTTACGCGGAATCCTAAAGTTTTTAAATAATCGAGAGAATCCGAATGATATTTTAAGCCGCATTCTTCAGCGTTGACGAAATAATACCAATAGGCATTTAATTTTCTAGATGCGGCTACTTTTGAATCGAGTTGTCTTATACTTCCAGCAGCAGCGTTACGGGCGTTAGATAGCAGTGGTTCACCATTAAGTTTTCTTTTTTCATTTATTTCTTCAAGTGATTTTTTAGGCATGTAAACTTCGCCGCGCACTTCGATATTTCTTTTGTCTTTGATGTGGGTAGGAACAGAATGAATGGTGATAACATTTTGTGTGACATCTTCTCCGATATTTCCGTCTCCTCTTGTGGCGGCATATTGAAGTTCTCCATTATCATAGACTAAAGTCATCGCTAGTCCATCGATTTTTACTTCGGCCATATATGGTACTTTATCTAGACCAGTAGCTTGGCGAATTTTTCTATCGAAATCTCGCAAGTCTTCTTCGTTAAAAGCATTGGCCAAAGATAGCATCATTCTCTTGTGTTCTATTTTTCTGAATTCGCTAGATACTTGCCCACCTACTCTTTGTGTAGGGGATAATTTGCTTTTTAAATCAGGTCTTTTTGTTTCTAGAGCAATTAATTCTTGCATCAAAGAATCAAATTCTGCATCGCTGACGCTCGATTGATTTAAAATATAATATTCATAATTATATTTATTTAATAGTTCAGTTAATTCTTGAACGCGTTTTTTATCTTCATCTTGAATCATATTTATCTCCTAGAATTACATATCTTTTGGTTTGAATGCTCGAGAAGTGTTGATGAATAGAACGGATTTATTATCGGCTTTATCGGGAAATTCAGCTCTGACTTTATTTCCGTTTACTTCGGTAACTGTACCTATTCCGTAACTTGTGGAAATGACTTGCATTCCGATTTTATAATTATAAGCTTGTGTATTTGAATTGTTAGCTAAAGAATTCAAGAATATCTGACCAGTTGTAACTTTTTTTTCTGGAAGAGAATTTATTTTCTTTTGGATAGAAGAAACATTGTTATATGTTGGTACTTTCGCTGTAGTCTGTGGAGTATAATTGGTAGAAAATGGAGTGAAGACGTTTCTTTTTAATAGACCTGCTTCTTCAAGAAATTGAGATGATTGATTAGCAGTATTGCTTATATAACTATATCCGCGATATGAAGTAACATGTAACTTTTGTTTGGCACGTGTTAATGCAACGTAGAACATTCTTCTTTCTTCTTGCAGAGCTTCTGGATCTATGGAATTAATAGCATGAGATGTTGGGAAGACCCCTTGTATTAATCCTGCTATGAAAACTTCATTGAATTCTAGACCTTTGGAAACGTGAACAGTCATGAGATTGACAGCATCTTTATTATCCATTTCATCTTGTTGAGACATCAAGACGATATTGGCTAAAAACATGGAAAGAAGTGTTGGTGCATCGAGTTCTTTGACATTGAGATTCTCATCTAAATCTAAGGAATCCTCTGGGGGATTGATGAAAAATGAAAGAATATTTGCAAGTAATTCGTTGATATTGTCGAGTTCTTTATCGGCACTTTTTCCTTCTTTTTCTTCTTTCTTTTTATCTATTTCATTTATGTAATTTAAGAAGCCAGAATTTTTATAATATTCTTTGATGATATCAGCAATATTTTCTACTTTGAAATTTGTATCGGTTAAATTTTTGAAGATGGTTGCTAAAGCATTTTTATAATTTTGAAGTTGAGATTTGCTAACTGAAGAAATATCTAGTTCATCAATATGATTAACGATAGCTTCAAGATAAGAAATTTGGTTTTGATCAGCAAACGAAACTATATTTGCTAATGACATAGGACCTATTTTTCTTGTAGGAGCTTGAAGAATTCTTAAAGTTGAGGCGTTGTCTTCAGGATTGATAAGAACTCTTAAATAGGCTAAAGCGTCTTTGATAGAAGCTCTATCATAGAAACGGAAACCACCATAAATTTTATAAGGAATTCTAGCTTGTGCCAAAGCCATTTCTAGCGCTCTTGATAAATAGTTTGAGCGATATATTATAGAAATTTCATTATATTTTCTGTTTCGACGATAAACGCTATCTTTTATTTGTGAAACTATGTATTTTGCTTCTAAATCCTGACTTTGCAAAATTTTAAAATCTATATCTTCTCCTACTAGACCGCTGGCAGCTAGTAAATTTTTTTTATCTCTGTCGGTATTGTTATTTATCAATATATTAGCTGTGTTTAAAATTGTCTGAGTCGAACGATAATTGGCATTCAAAATAACTGTAACTAAATCTTTAAAATCTTTTGGTAAAACATGGCTGATGAGTTTAGCGTCGGCACCTCTCCAAGTATAAATAGTTTGGTCAGGATCACCAACGACAGTTAAAAGAGCATCTGGTGATAAAAACTCACGTAAAAGTTTATATTGTAAATTGTTGGTATCTTGATATTCATCAACTAAAAAAGCTTTGTATTTATTATGGTAACGTTGTTTAACATTAGGATTATTTTTTATGATATAGTAAGCGAAAATTAAAATATCATCGAAATCCATTGTGTTGTTCTTTTTCAATATTTCTTGATATTTTGAATAGAAATTTATGAAAGAATTATAAGAGAGAATAGGATCTTCTATATCTTTTTCAGATACTTCATTAGGTAAAAGACCAAGGCATTTGATATTCCATAAAGCATATTTTAAATGTTCAAAAATATCTGCTTTTACATTAATTTTTAATGCTTCAGCAGTCATTTTTAAATACTTTTTTTGGTCATCATCATCGGCGATGGTGAAATTTTTTGTAAATCCAGGCAAGTAAGAAATTTCTTTTCTTAAAAAGCGCAAACAAAAACTATGATATGTTGTGATAAGCGGCATTCTATCGATAGGAAGATTATATTGTTCTGTTAGACTCTGTACTCTTTCTTTCATTTCGTTAGCGACTTTATTGGTAAAAGTAATAGCAACTAATTGAGAAGGAAGAACGATTCTTTCAGATAATAAGAAAGCAATTCGATATGTTAAAGCTCTGGTTTTTCCTGTACCTGCTCCAGCGATTATTCTTAAATGTTGTGCAGTAGAAGTTACTGCCTGTTCTTGTTGTTTATTTAAACATGTTTTATAGTCAATCATAATTTCTCCCAGCGGTATTGATTATATCATGTTGACGATTTGATAAGAATAAATTAAGTTTAAAATGTTTTTAATTTTATTTGTTAGGAAGATATGATAAATTAAAGATATGAAAAACAAATTTTTTATTTCTTTATTATGTCTATTTTCTTTAGCTTCTTGCAATACTAACTTAAATAGTTCATCTAACATTTCATCAAGCTCTTCTAATTCTACTAGCTCTTCTATTCCATCAGAATCTATTTCCTCTTCATCATCAAGTTCATCTACAAGTTCTTCATCGACGAAAGAAAATCATAATTTAGTAATTTATGCAGTTAATGATACACATGGAAGAATTGAAGAAGATTCGAGTTCTAATATAATGGGACTTGCTAAAATTCGAGAATATATTTATAACTACGATAAAGATTATAATCCTGACTATTCTATATTTGTTTCGGCTGGAGATATGTTCCAAGGAACAGGTGTTTCTAATTTAACTCAAGGGCAAGCTATGAGTGAAATTATGAATTCTTTTCCATTTGATGCAATGGCAATAGGAAATCATGAATTTGATTGGGGATTAAAAACAGTTTTAGAAAAAAATAAAGATATAGCTAATTATAAATTTTTATCTTGCAATATTTTTGATAGAGAAACAAATGATCTTGTTTCTGGATTAGTTCCAAGTACAATTGTTCAAAAAGGTGGTTATAAAGTAGGAATTGTTGGCTCCATTATGGCAGGAATAGATAGTTCAATATCATATAATCAAGTAAAGGATTTTGATATAAAAGATGATATTCCTTTGGTAGAAAATGAAGCTAAAAAGTTAAAAGAACAAGGTGCGGATTTTGTTATATTTCTAACCCATCAGGGAAATACTTCCGCTGTAAAAAGAATTGTCTCTACCGGATTAATCGACTCGGTAATTTTAGGACATACCCATGCACTTATAGATAGTGTAGATCAAATAGATGGAAAAAATATTCCTATTTTAGAAGCTTCTAATAGTGGAAAAGCATATTCGAAAATTATATTGAATGTTGATGGATATGTTAGCCACGAAATAAAAACATTTGGAAAAAGAGAAATCAAGGAGACAAAGTTATCTGAAGAAACTCAAAGTATAATTACGAAATATAAAGATAGTGTTCAGACCATACTTGATGAAAAAATAGTACAAATCGATGGCCCATTTGATAGATATGGCAATAGTTCTAATAGTGGAAATTTAGGAATGCTCATCACGAAAACAATGTATGATTTTGCGGTCAGCAAGGGACTTACCAATGTTATAGCTGTTCATAATAAAGGTGGAGTGAGAGCAGATTTAATTAAAAGTAGCTATCCTGATTATGTTACTTATGAAGATATTTATTCAGTGAGTCCATTCGATAATACGGTAAGATATGTAACACTACCAGGAGACAGAGTGAGTTCGGCAATAACTAATCATTTCTTTTATCCATCATCAGAAAATTTAAATATTGATAACAATAAAGAATATAATATTGTTACGATAGATTTTTTAACAACGACACCAGGTTATCCTCTTTATGAAGAAGATGGTGGAAAATATATTGATGGTGAAACACTTTACATTCGTGATTTGTTATCAAGTGAATTGAAAAAATTAAACTCTATCAGTACTTCTGATTATCCTTTTTAAAAAGGTAATAAAAAAGCTCAAAATTTATCGTTTTGAGCTTTTTGAATATAAAAATTTATTTTGTACCGAAGATACGGTCGCCGGCATCTCCAAGTCCAGGAATAATATAGCCATGTTCGTTGAGTTTTTCATCGACAGCGGCTAAATATATATCAACATCAGGGAAGGCTTCTTCGACAGCTTTTACACCTTCAGGGCAGCCAACTAAGCACATAAGTCTGATGTGTTTAAAGCCACGTGATTTGATAGCTTGAATAGCAGCTATTGCGCTTCCACCAGTTGCTAACATTGGATCAACAATTAATATTAAAGATTCATCTTTTGGAACATCTGGTAATTTGTAATAGTATTCATGAGGTTGAAGAGTTTCTTCATCGCGATACATACCGATATGACCAACTCTAGCTGTAGGGATCATATTTCTAACACCATCTAACATACCGACACCGGCACGGAGAATAGCGACGAGGACAATTTTTAAATCGAGTTTAACTTTAGGTAAGACGCTTCCTGTTGGAGTAGTAAATGTTTCTTTTTCATTATGGACTTTGCAATCTTTAAAGACTTCATAACTCATCAAAGATGAAATTTCATTTAAATTTTCTCTGAATTCTTTACTTTTTGTTTTTTCGTCTCTCATAATGGATAGTTTGAGTTTAATTAATGGATGATCAACAATGTGTAGCACTTTTGTATTCCTCCTATGTACTTTCGATATTATAATGAATTTTTGTTCATTATAAAAGAAAAAAATAATATTAATGTTGAAATTGTAAAAAAGATAAATTACAAAAAATTATAAAAAAGTTATCTAATTAATATATTGTAATTAATGAAGAATTTTAATAAAAATTAACGCTTCTAATCATGCACAAATTTTATAATGCTTAAATAAATTTAATTCAAAAAATGAAAATAAAAAGCTTAATTGTAAAAATTATAAAATGGATTTTTCATTTAATTTTGGCATAAAAAAAGTCCGATACTTCAGTATCGAACATAATTTACCAAGATGGTGACCCGTACGGGATTCGAACCCATGAGTGCATGCGTGAAAGGCATGTGAGTTAAGCCACTTCTCCAACGGGCCATATAAAATGGCGCTTAGTGCAGGGCTCGAACCTGCGACCGATCGGTTAACAGCCGATTGCTCTGCCAGCTGAGCTAACTAAGCGGCTTGATTATTGTAGCATGTGCCAAATTATAATGCAATATTTTTTTGAAAAAATTTAAATTAAATATTGAATTTGTTTTGCAATATCAATTGATTTTTTCTCATCGAATAATAATTTAATTATTTCTAATCCAAGATCTATACTTGCACCTAGACCTCTTGCTGTAGATATTAATCCGTCTGTTATAACTTTTTCTGGACAGTATATAGCATCTTTTAAATATTGTTCAAATCCAGGATAGCATGTAGCCTTTTTATTTTTTAAAAATCCGTGATGCCCTAAAATTACTGCAGGAGCTGCACAAATTGCAGCTATTCTTTTATTATTTTCTAATTGTTTATCAATTAATTTGATAATTTTTGAATTGTTTGACAAATTTGCCGCTCCAGGCATTCCACCGGGAAAAAATAATATATCAGCATCTTCATAGGAATAATTTTCTAAAAGATTATCAGCTTTAATGACAATTCCGTGAGAGAATTTGACATCCAAAGAATTGGTTATAGAAATTGTTTTTGTTTCGATTCCAGCTCTTTTTAAAATATCAACTACATTGATATATTCCCCTTCTTCATTTCCATCAGCGATAAAGGTATAACATTTTTTCATTTTTCAGCTCCTCAAATATTCTTTTTTGTTACTATCATAAATCTCCATTTGTTCGAATAATCTTTTAAAAATTCATAATTGAATCTTGGAAAAAAAGATTTGAATTTCAAATATTCATCATGATGCAACGCTGAAGTTTCAAAAAAAGCTATTCCATCTTTTGAAAGAACTTTGGAAAGATTTGTTAAAATTCGATAATATGGTTCCATTCCATTATTAGGAGCAAATAAAGCCATTTCTGGTTCGTATTTTATTTCTTCTCCAATTTCATCATCTGTTCCGATATAAGGCGGATTTGAAACAATTAAATCAAACGTTTTTTTGCTTCTAAGAAATTCGGATAGAAAATCGCTTTGCACAATTTCGTAGTCTACGTTATTATGTTTGGCATTTAATGTTGCAACTTTTAAAGCAGGTACAGATAAATCAGATAATGTAACAGGAATATTTAATTGTTTGCTGAGCGAAATACCGATAACTCCACTTCCAGTTCCAATGTCTAAAATATTGGTAAATTTTTTAGTTGATGCATAGCGTTTGATTATCAAATCCACTAATTCTTCAGTTTCTTGTCGTGGAATCAATACGGCTGGAGTAATTTTGAATTTTAATTTATAAAAAGTCACTTCACCAATTAAGTAATCAATAGGATAATTTGGGTTGTTCTTTATAGTTTTTAAAATAGGTTGAAGTATATTATCATCTAATTCAAGCTCGCTGCTTAATTCGTATTTTAATGAAAATAAGCGCTCGATTAAACGACGACTAGCAAAATAGTCGTATTTTGAGTTTTTAGTTAATATTCTTAGAAACTCATAAGCTTTCACTTTTTCATTGACTCCAAGACTAAATCTTTTTGATGCTCAGTTAAAAGAGCTTCAATAATTTCATCCAATTCACCTTCCATTACACGATCAAGTTTTTGTGTTGTAAAGCCAATTCTATGATCGGTAACTCTATTTTGTGGATAATTGTAGGTTCTAATTTTTTCGCTTCTTTCGCCAGTACCAACTTTAAGTCTTCTTTCAGCACCGATTTTAGCATTTTGTTCTTCATCATATTTGGCTTTTAATCTAGCTCTTAAAAGTTCCATTGCTATTTCACGGTTTTGTATTTGTGATCTTTCGACTTGGCAGGTGACAACAATTCCAGTAGGTACATGGGTAATACGAACGGCACTTTCAGTTTTATTGACGTTTTGTCCACCGGCACCTTGGCTTCTATATGTATCTATTTCAAGATCGCTTTCGTTGATTTTTACATCTACTGCGGTTGTTTCTGGCATAACTAATACCGTGGCAGTTGATGTATGAATTCGACCATTTGTCTCTGTCTTCGGAACACGTTGAACACGGTGGGATCCACTTTCAAATTTTAACTTTGAATAGACATCTTTCCCTTTAATTTTAAATGAAACGAAGGAAAATCCCCCCAAACTTGTAGGAGATTCATCGATAAGTTGCATTTTCCAATGATTTTTTTCAGCGTATTTAACATACATTCTATAAAGATCACCAGCGAAAATATTTGCTTCATCACCGCCGACAGCACCACGGATTTCCATGATAATGTTTTTCCCATCATTTTCATCTTTAGGAAGCAATGAGATTTGAATCTTATCATATAATTCTTCCATTAAATTTGATTGCTTTGTGTATTCTTCAGAACCTAAAAGTTGTAATTCAGGATCTTTTTCCATCTTTAATAATTCAGCATCTTCCTTGTTTTGTTTAGCTTGGAGATATTGATTATATAGATTTACTGTTTCTTCAATATTGCTATGTTCAATATTTAAACTGCGAACTTTATCAGAATCTTTTAAAATTTCATCATCTGTTAATAATCTATCTATTTCATCATAGCGTTTTTTGGTAATTTCAGCTGTGTCTAATACATAATCTTTTTCCATTATCTTTTCCTCTTTCTACTATTAGGGTTTACATTGTAACGTCTTTTAATTTTCTTTTCTTTTTCCCAAATTTCTTTATCGTACCAATGAGTTTTTATATTCATATAAGAATATTTGTAAAACTTATCATTGATGTGCATAGCCATATAAATATATGACATTCCTAAGAAGATCAAAAGACCTATAATGGTATATTTTGCTCCTTGGCTTAATCCTTCTGGACTATAGGATAAAGTGTAGTTTATAAATTGATTTTCTTCGTTGCTATTAATAGATTCAAATCCGATTAATCCGCCTTGTGAGCGATACATTTTAACATTTTCTGATGTTGCTTTTCCACCTTCAGTATAAGAGCGTGTTAAAGTCCAACCATTATCGTATGGAATATTTAAGACTGTATAATGTAATTTATCTTCAGTGAAATCAGTAGTAAACTTCAAAGTATTTGCATCACGATAGGTGATATTGTAGTGTTTATTCTCTTCAAGTTGCTTATTTGTATCTTCAATGTATTGAGAATAATATGAATATTGAACTGAAGGTTGTGGGAACATATTTGTGAGTGAAGTTGTATTATTTCCACGAATATCACCCATGACAAATCCAACTATCTTTTTAACTGGTCGATCTGTATAAAATCCACGGGCATATTTCCAGTCATAAGAACCATCATAGGTATTAACATAATGGTGATCATAATTGATTATTTGATCATCTTCATCGATTAGGAAGAATTTTAAATTGAAGCCGAATTTAGCATTAACACTGACATAGCAACCGGAATCCTTATCATCGCGATTAGCTCCAGAGCAGACAGGAGTATTGAAATTCATTACGATTCTTGTCCAATAAGGAAGATAACCATTGATGACATATTCATTTCCATCTTCATCTATAGGAGTTTTGCTATGGGATTTATCAAGATCATTCCATCTTGTATAAATCATATCGCTTTCTATTTCAGAAACTTCATTATAGCTTCCATTTTCAGTTCCTAAAATATGACTTCCATCAGAAGACCAGTCAGGAATTCTAACTTCTAAATTATAACTTGCATTTGATAAAGTTCTTGTTGCTTTTGAATAATAAGATGAAGAATTGTTTAAAGTATCATTTTCTCCAGAAAGATGATTAAATGTTTTTGCATCTTCAGATTTTAAAGTCTTTAAATCATCGCTATTGATTATTCCGTATTTTAAGTAAACTGTTTCATTTTTATTTTCATTTACATAACTTGTGGACATAGCACTAGAAGAAATTAATGTGTCATATGTAAAGAATGTATCGATATAGCGAGTATTTAAATATAATTTGTGATTTGTTTTATTCTTTTCAAGAACATTTTGTAAATTTTTTAATTCTTCATCGCCATTTGCATCAAGTGTTGAGACATCGACAAAACCATAAGGAATGTTGACATCATCTGCTTTTAATAAATAGTATTTAATGCCTAATATTGAATCAAGATTATATCTTTTTTCATTGACACTCATCGACCAAGAATCATTGTAATTAATTCTTGACCATCTTAACATATCTCTTAAATCAGTAGCGTAGTTAGTGTTAAATGTTGATATACCATTGTATCCGATGTTCATTTGATAGTTATTGGCACCGCGATCTACGGTAGAATCAAAAATTCTAAAGAAAGTTGTATCGTAATTATTTAAGGCAGAGACTATTTCTCTTTCTTGTGAAAGATTGTTGATACCTCCAGCTAAATCTTGATATCTTTGAACTCCTTGACCAACGATTGTCGCATTTCCTTGAATTACAGCTTCTAAAGCAACTAAAGCCAAAACAATATTTGGAAGTTGTTGCTTTTTGAACATTGTGCGCATGATAACATAGCAAATTAAAGAATAAATAATTTGATATATGACAACCCAGTTTCGACCATCAGGATCATAGAATGTATTGGTATTGTTCTTTTGAATGTTATCGGCTAAGAAATATGTGATAATCATCATGGTAATTGAAAAGACAATACTTATATCTAAATAGTATTTAGGCATTTCTTTTCTGTTTTCAAAGTGAATTAAGAAAAAGACAATCATCCAGCAAGAAGCCATAACTTCCCAACGGCCATATAAAGCAGAACCACCGAAAAATACGTAATAGGCAAAAGGAGTAAAAAGCATTAGCATTGTGCCAAAACATCCGACAAGATGAGACCATTTTTTGGTTCTTATTGAATCTAAAATTGAAGGAACAAGCATGAGCATTAAAGGAGTGAAAACAAAGATTGAACTCATAGTGTTGTTATACCATCTTGGACGATACAAATTGCTAGAGAAACAATTGAAGTTCATAAAGAAGAACGATGATAGAGGATAAGCGGCTTCATAACTTGTTGGGAAAACAAACAATAATTTTAATAAGGATAAAGAATCTTTAGCATCGAGTAATTGTTTGAAATAATTTGAACCATTTCTAATTGAAGAAATATTTAAACCGACTTTTAATGAAGGAATCCAAACGACAGCTGTGATCATTACGCCAGCTAGATATCCTAAAACACCTTCAGCAAAAATTCTTAAAGTTTCATTTCCAGAACGAGTTTTCCAAGTTTGAATTACTCTGAAGAAAACGTATACCATACTGGAAATCAAAAAACATATCATGAAGAAATAATTGGTAAATCCTAATAAGCAGATAGAAATTATCAAAACGATATTTCCTTTTTTGCTCAGTACTCTTTCAATTCCCCATAAAAGCAAAGGTAAAAAACAAACTACATCAAGGAAATGGAACCAGAGATTATAGAAAACATATCCGCAGAATGCGAAGGCGATAGCTCCGATTCGCTTTGTTGATTCTTGCATTTTGAAAGAGCCAAGATAACAATAGAATAACAATCCAGCAGTGGTTATTTTGACCATTTGTAAAATTCCTTGAATTTGTGAAATCCAATTTCTAGGAAAAATTAAATATATAAGAGTCCAAGGAGAAGTTAAATTATAAAAAGAATAAGCCCCAATATTGTTTACACCGAGAAATCCTGATGTGTCCCAAAGAGGAAAAACTCCTGTTTTGAAGAAATAATGCCAATCATCATAAGCATTATAAGCAAAAGGAATCATTTGTAAGACATAATCACCACCCATAGGAACGGTAAACATATTTGTAAAATATGTTGTGGCGAAACATAAGAAAGACAATACAAATAAAATAAATCCTATTTGGCAATATTTATTTTTTTTAATTTTATCCCATTGTCTTTTTAACCAAATTTGGCCTTCTTCAAGCCAATGAGGAATATAATATGGAATTAAATCTTGAAAAAAGTATTTAATTGAATTGGTATTCATTATAAATCTCCTTTTTTTGTTTAGCTATGCTATGGGTGATATTTTAACACAAAAATATATCGCTGTTAAGTGACTGGAGAATCTAACATATTACTTATTGTGGAATAATTAGCAGTAAAATATTTAAAAATCTATTTTATTGTTAAGAATTTGTAAATATGTTAAAATAAAAAGACGGAGGTTAATGATGCCGATAGATTTAAAATTGGACTCCAATAAAGTTTTTCATAAAGTTTTCGAAGGAACAAAACCTGGTTATAATGCTACACAAGTTGATACATTTTTAGATATTGTAATTAGTGATTATGAAGCAGTTGAAGCTTATGTTCAAAAAACAGACGAACTTATTGATAATCTCAATAAAACTAACAAAATGTTAAAAGATCGTTTGACAACAACTGAAGCTAATTTAGCGGTTTTGGAAGAAAAAATGAAAAATATTTCTGATAATGAAAGCGTATCTATGGCTAATTTAGATTTGCTAAAAAGAATTTCAACTTTAGAACAAGCTCTTTTTAAAGCAGGTATTAACCCAAGCAATATAAAATAATAATAAATCCGGTCCGGATGACAGCTAGGAAACTAGAGGAAAGTCCATGCTCGCACTTTCTGAGATGAAAGTAGTGTTTGTGCCAAAGGAAAAAATAACTTTGGGCAGGGAGGAGTCCCTGACGGCGGAAGATTTCCTGAAATGGAATATTCTGTAACGCTCCACAGTGACGAATCAGGTGGAAACATCTGGGTGAAACGCGGAAAGCCCCTCAAGCGAGAAACCTAAATTTTGGTAAGGGAAGTCAAAAGCGGGAATCAAACTGCAATTGGCAAGCTTCGGCTTAGATAAATTGTCGTCCTCGACAAAACATGGCTTATAGGATCGGATACTCATTTTGGAGGCTACTATGAATTTACCTAATAAAATTACAATTTCACGATTAATAATTGCGGTGATTATGATATTTTTCGCTGTATTTCCTTGGGCAAATGTAGGTGCTTCTAGTATATTAACCACGTTAGGTAATACTGGCTTTACTATTCTTGATTTAATTTTAGCAATTCTTTTTGTTGTTGGTTCAGCAACTGACGCAATTGATGGAAAAATTGCTAGAAAATATAATTTAATAACAGATTTTGGAAAATTTTTTGATCCTTTAGCAGATAAATTCTTAGTAAATTCGGCTTTGATTTTTTTAGCATGCTATGGAAGAATTCCAGCTTTGATTATAATTTTGATGATTGGAAGAGATTTAGCAGTAGATGGAATAAGATTTATGGCTGCTTCTAAAGGTGAAGTTATTGCAGCTAATATATTTGGAAAGTTAAAAACTGTATTTCAAATGGTAACTATTCCATTTGTTATGTTAAATGGTTTTCCATTTAATTATTTATTTAAGGAACATACATATATATTCTTAGATGTTTTGTTGAGCATTACTTGTGCCATGAGTCTTATTTCAGGCTTTATCTATCTTTATAGAGGAAGAAAATACATACAATGTGCCAAGTAGATATTTTAGATTTGTTCCACAAAATGGAAGAAAAAGGATTATTTCTCTGCTCTGTTGAAAGTTTAACAGGGGGACTTTTTGCTTCTACTATTACAGGAATTCCGGGTGCTAGCCATATTTATAAAGGTTCTTTTGTAACTTATTGCAACGAAATAAAAAATATTATAGGTGTACAAAAAGAAACTCTTGAAAAATATACAGCTATTTCTAGAAAAACTGCCGAAGAAATGGTTATTAATGGCGTAAAAAAATTAAATTGCAATGTCGGAGTTAGTTTTACTGGTAATGCAGGTCCTGAACCTTCAGAAGGAAAACCGGTAGGACTTATATATATTTCAATTTATTTAAAAGGAAAAATTTATACATATGAATTGAATATTGTCGATGAAAGAAACAATGTCAGAAAAAAATGTGTTGAATTTGCTTTAGAAAAACTTTATGAATTAATTGGATAGTTTTGTAAAAAAATATTGAAAAATTGCTTTTATAAAATAGGAGATTAGAATTATGGCAACAAAGAAAACAAAAAGCGTAGAACTTGATGATTCTTCAGCTGAAGAAAGATTAGAAGAAACATTAAAGAAGATTGAAGTTACATTTGGTAAGGGTTCTATCATGAAACTAGGTGATAGAGCTGTTGTTGATGTCAGTGTTATTCCAAGCGGATCTATTATGCTTGACAATGCTTTAGGTGTTGGAGGATATCCTAAAGGAAGGATTATAGAAATTTATGGTCCTGAATCTTCAGGTAAGACTACATTAGCATTGCAAGCTATTGCTGAATGTCAAAAAGCAGGAGGCAGAGCTGCATTTATAGATGCTGAACATGCTATTGATCCTGAATACGCTAAGGTACTTGGTGTAGATATTGATGAATTAATTTTGTCTCAGCCAGATTCTGGTGAGCAAGCATTAGAAATTGCAGATATGTTAGCTTCCTCTCAAGCTATTGATCTGATTGTTGTTGACTCTGTAGCAGCCTTAGTTCCGAAAGCAGAAGTTGAAGGAACCTTAGAAGATAATAATATTGGTCTTCAAGCTCGTCTTATGAGCAAGGCGTTAAGAAGAATGGCACCAGTTTTAAATAAATCATTGTGCACAATAATTTTTATTAATCAAATTCGTGAAAAGATGAGTACAATGCCTAGTTATGCGCCAGGTGGAAATGAAACTACTTCTGGTGGCCGTGCATTAAAATTTTATGCCTCAATTCGTTTAGATATAAGAAGAACAGAAACTTTAAAGACTTCTGATGGCAGTGCTTATGGAAATGGCGTAACTATTAAAGTTGTAAAAAATAAAGTGGCTCCACCATTTAAAACTGTAAAAGCTTCTATTATTTATGGAAAAGGTCTTGATCATATTACAGAAGTTACTGATATCGCAATCGCTTTTGGTCTTATTAAGAAAAGCGGAGCTTGGTTCTCTTATGGAGAAGAACGAATAGGTCAAGGTAAACTTAATGCAGTAGCTTATGTTCGTGAAAATCCTGAAGTTGCTGAAATTTTAGAAAAGACTATTAAAGAAAAATTAGCTGTAGGAGAAATACCTGATTTTAAAAAAGCTTAAATTAAAATATTAATTGATAAGGGGGGGAAATCTGATTTGATTTTCATCCTCTTTTTGTTTATTTAAATATCTATTTATTTAATTATAAAAAAGGGCTATAGTTTATCACTATAGCCATGAGCAAAAGGAATTTTTATGTAAGAATTAATTTGCAATTTTTAGAAGAAGATTTCTCTTCTTAACATATAAAGAATTTGTTTGTAAATTTTATTGGATTTTTTTAAAAAAAATTACAAATTCACTTTTTGGGAATGATTTTAATAATTCCCTCTATTAAGATAACACGAAAAGAATTTTTGTTCAATAAAAACATCAGGAATTCTTGTAGAAGATTCATAAGCAGCCATGATAAATAGGTAAATAAAGTTAAAAAATAGGTTGTAAATTGTATTATCAACTAGACCTATCAATTCAACTGCTAATAAAAATATTAAGAAAAATAATTGATAAGGATTTTTCTTTTTAAAAGCTAGAGTAAAAATATTGACCAAATGGAAAAAGTAAAAAGCTAATCCAAAACTTCCTCCCATTACTAATGTCGTGACAACTGTATTATCTAAAAGCCTAATATATCCTTCATCGACTCCTAGAATATTGCTTAAAGCGTTGATTGAAGGACCAAATACTGGCTGTTTTAAAAATAATTCGATTCCAAGTTGATGGGCAGGTATTTCCCCTTTTAAAAAAGTTGATAAATATCTTAAGCTAGAAATCATGACATCGACGAATGTATCATTGACAAAGAACAATATGGATAAGGCAATTCCAAAAACGAATATGGAAAAAATAATGTAATATGGACAATATTTATAATTTTTAAAAGTAAAGAAAATTAAAGGAATAATTATACATATTGTACAAAGAATACCACTGACAGTTCTCAATTGATAAATGGCAGATATTAAAATAGCAAGTATAGGAAGATACCACCATTTTTTTTTGCTGAAGAAAAATGAGATAAAAGGCAAAGTAATTACTAAAATTGAACTTGCCATTGTTGAAGATTGAATCCAACCTATATTTATTGTTGTTCCAACATTCTCATAGCCTATTTTTCCATAGAAAATAAAAACTTGAAGAGATATCAGAGCTGCTAAAATGATTAGACTTTTTGAAAAATATTCAAAAACATTATCACCATATAAAATAGGAACAAAAATTAGATAGAATAATAAAATGAAAAATAAACCTAGTAAAAAGTACAAGGATTCTTTATATATAGGAGTACCAAAGGAGAATTGAATAATTAATGAAATTACAAATATTGCATAAAGAGGTATTAAAGATATTGCAATTCGCCCAAAACGAAACTTTGGTCGTCTTATAATGATAAATAGAGTCAACGAAATAACAATTGTGCACGCAAAGATAAAAAGCCCTAAGTCGATATTATTGAAACTAATAGGATTATAAACCATGGCAGGAACTAAAAGAACTAATGATAAATATCCTCTGCCATCTTTTCCAAATAATGGCAAAAAGCATAAAATAGCTGAAATGATAGCGGATGGTATATTAAAATTTAAAACCCAACCGATTAAAGATATTATTCCTAATGTTATAGGAAAAAATATAGAATCAACATATTTTTTTGCATATTTCATGCTTTTATAATACCATAATTGAAAATCAAAAACTTTATTTATATCTTAACTTAATTTAAGAAGTGCAATGAAATCAAATTTAAAAAGATAAATATTTTAATAATGATATATTTATTTAATTTCATTTATAGAAGACATTTATTATGCAAATAGTTTAATATTTGCTAGATTTGGTTTATCCATATTTAGTACTGCATTTTGGTAGAAATAAGATTCAAAGTAGGTAACATCTTTTTCTTTTTCTTTATCGGCTAAAATGTAATTTCCGGTATTTTTATCGTAAACGTAATAATCTTTGCTTCTTCCAAGGCCTTTAGCGGTAGCAGTATAGCCATTGCAGGAAATATTCAATTGACCACAAATACCACTCCAGTAATATTTGTTGGTATAATTTCCAATTCTTATAGAAGCATCAAGATATGGATGGGCTCTATAGTTTGGAGTTTTATTTGGATCTGACAATTTCATTCCAGCGGTAACAAATGCAAAGTCAGGTTTGATATATTCAATGAAATTAGTTTCGTTTGAACCATTGGAAGCATGATGAAGAGCTTTGAAAATAACAAAGTCTTCAGGTGAAGTTAAATTTGGATAAACTGGCATGAATCTATTGCATTCAGCTTTTTCCATATCACCAGCCATGAATAATTTGGTATTTTTATATTTAATCATCGTAGCAACGGATTGGTTATTTTTACTCGATAATGTATAGCCTTCGTGCCAGAAGAAATCGATTGAAAAATCATCATCAACTTTTAAAGTATGTATTTTCTTTTCTGTATTGACGAGCTCTAGAATATTATAGACTTCAACATCTGGGAATTTGGATGATACATTATTGACAATTTGATCGTTAGAAGAATGATCTCCAGTTATCATCATATTGATATTGGTTAAATTTTGGAAAGGATTTCCTGAAGTAATGCCACCATAGTGATCAGAATCTGGATGGGTAATAATCAAAAGATCTAAGACGCCATCAAGAACATAAGTATCGATTACTTTTTTAACGTTGCTGGAATCAGAAGCGGTTCCACCATCGATTAAAATATCGAAGTTTTTATAAGTTATTAAATTTGAATCGCCGTAAGTTCCAACCATTTCTACACTATGAATTACAAAACCTTCGGCATTATCATCAGTTTCATAAACCATTGAAAATGATTCGAAAGAGATATTTTCTTTTTCAGAAACTAATTTTATAAATGTATAGTTTTCATTAGAAATATCTAAGATATATTGCTTTGAGCCATCTAATTCAATAGTTTTTATTTCAATAAAACCTTTTCCCTTTTCTGCTCCATATACTTTTAATGTTCCAGAATTTGAATTTGTGTTTAAAGTAATTTCTTTGATTATTCCATTTGATTCAATTAAAGCCTCTCCTTTTTCATATATTGTTAAATTTGAGGAGAAGAATGAATTGGTAATTGTAATTTTTGTATTGCTATCTAGTTTATGTTCTTCCTGATATTTTTTATCTTCTCCTTCTTCATATGATGAGAAAACATATTCAGATTCGATAGTGTTTTGACCATAATCTTTAACAAATACAGCTGTTATGATTGAATTTTGTGTTATTAATAAAGAAGATTTGTTATCATAGAAATTTTGTTTTTGGCCATTGAGGAAAAGATATTTAATTTTGTATCCTTCATCAGGTAAAATTGTTACATTTATTTTTTCTTCGAAATTTATATTTGAATATTTATTTAATTGAATAGAACCATTTTGTGATGATTGTACTTCAACAGTATATGTTGCCGCCTTATAAGATATCAATGAAGGATTGACAAATAATATTTGACCATTTCTATTTTCAATTTTTCCTTTTAATTCAACGAAATAATCAGGATTGAGATTTTTCTTAATAGATTTATTTTCTACGACAATAGATTTGCTTCCATCGCTCAATGTGATGTAGTTATTATCAATGCTTGTAACTGTACCTTTAATAATATATTTATTTTCATCAATTCCTGTTAGTGAAGCTCCGATTTCTAAAGCTTTTTCAATTGATATTTTTTCATATTTTGGCTCTTCAACATAACCAGTATGTTTGATTTTGATAAAATAAGCATTAGTATCATAATTGCTAGGGTTTTCAATTCGGAAAGAATCGCTGTCGTTTAAAGTATAAGTATATAAATATCCAGAATTATCACCATCGGTTAAATATGTCTTTTCGCCGGTTAATAAATTTCCATCTGAAATATCATCATATATTTTTAAATTATTATAGTATCCATATAAGTGAACACTTATTTCAGCTATGGTTCCTATTTTATCAGATTTAATATATCCACCATTTTTTTCAATTGTAAATTCTGTTGGATATGTTTCGTTTAAATATACACCATTCATCTCCAAATAAGGATGCTCGTTAACTTCATCGGGAAGAATTTCAATGGTTGTTTCAACTAAAGGGAGTTTATTTAATATTTCTTCTTTTTCATAATTGCAATTATTGCAATAAATTCTTTTTTTGCCTTCGGAAATAGGAGTAGGTTCATCGATTATTTCTTCGTTTAAATCATGAGATTCAATATCTTTTTTTTCTCCACAATCTAAGCACTTATGAAAGTGATAGTTTTCATCAAATTCATAATTTTTATTGAATTTATGTCCTGTGGCATCTACTTCGATATTTTTTTCATATCCACATTCACATTTTAATTTCTTTTCTCCTTTTTCGGTACAAGTAGGATTTTTTATAGTTTCTTCTTTAAAATTATGTTCGACTTTTGTTGATGTTATCTCGTTGCAAATTTCGCAAATATTCCAATGGTATGAATCATCATATCTTGTAACTTCGCTGTGGACATGTGGCTCTTGAATTCTGCAGCCTGTAAGGCTTGCAAGGAAGATAATAGAGCATAACACTGATTTAAATTTTGATTTCATTTTTTCCCCTCTTATAATTGAGATTAACATTAAAATTTTGTAAAAACAACTCTTGTTTTTTATAAAAATAAGTGCATATTAAAAGTATTTTTGCTATTTTTTAATTAATTTTTAAAATATATTTTTATAAAAATTTAAATTATGAAAATAATTTAAATTGTAAGCGTTTATTTTTCTTTACGCAAAAAAATCATCTTGAAATGCTATAACAAGATGCTTTTTTAATTTTAGAGTGGATTTTCAAAGAAATGACCATGGGTGTGATTCTTTTTGTCAAAAGAATTAGATTTTTCATTGTTTTTAAGACTATTTTTAAAATTGCTGATAATCTTAAAAGTTTCTTCTTTCGTTTCGGTAGTAAAGACTAATCTAAAGAAATTTACGCCTATTATATTTTGAATTTCATCCATATTATTTAATATTTTGCTATTCCATATATTTGTTGTGCAATCTGAATTAAAAGTTATAGGAAAGGTAGCAAAACGATCTTTTAATGCATATTTATTAATTTTACATTTTCCACACATATTTAATCTTTTTAATGGACAATATCTAGAATGCATTAAGCATGTTCGTCCATAGACAATCAATTCTAAATTAGGATATGTTAAATATTTTGAAAAATAATTTTCTATTAACTTATTTATATTATCCATGCAAATTTCTTGGGATAAAGTAATTCTATTGACTCCTAAAGAAGATAATATTGCAACAGTTTCGTAATTTGTAACATTTAAAGAATAATCGGAGACTAAAATTTTATTTTTATCTTTATAGTAATCGATAGAGCCTAATCCTCCAAATAATATTTCTTTGTCATCATCGATATATTTAGGATTGTTGCGATGGATAAAATTTTTATAGTAGATGTGTTCTATTTCTAATTCTTTGGCAGCTTCATATTGTTCTTGTGTATATACTTGAACTGAAATTTCAGGTCGATGTAAATCATATTTTTGAGGAATTATATTATTAGGTTTATTTAAACTTGTTTTTCTATATAATCTTATGGAATCCAAATTGGCTATAGCTTTTCTTCTTAGTTCATTGATTTCTTTTAGAGGAATAAACGCTTTATCATCTAGATTAACTATGAAGTTTCCTATTCTATAGGGTGTATTATTAAGTTTATTCAATTGGTCGTATATGTTTTGTTTAGTAGTTGGCAAAGATATAGCTTGTTCGATAATGTTATCGGATTTGGCGTAAGCTTTATAATTTTGGCATTCTAATTTTAAAAGTAAAGGTTGACCGATATGACCAGTAACTTCCATATTAATAATAATTTTTTTATATTCTTTGTTGGTAAGACTTTTTTCTATTTCTTCAACAAATTTAATATCTTTAGTTTTGTATACTTTAGCATTTAAATCGACTTTTTCATCGGAATATATAATGACTGTTTTATCGCTTGATTCACAAGGATTAAAAGAGGCATCGAAAAGTTTTAAAACAGGTATACTAATTTCTTCAAATGGATTTTTTGTTTCTATTCTGATTTGATCGCCTTTATTGAGCTTTTTAAATAGTTTAATCCAAACTTTATTTTTATGGACTTTTACAACTCTTCCAATTTCATATCCAAAATTATTTGGTCTTTCAATATTTGTAATATTCGAACTATTTTCTCCGAACATAAAACCTTTTGTGTATGTTCGATTAAAGACTTTATTAAGAGCATCGGAATCTATTTTTTGATCATCTAAAATATGGCGGTAAGTGTTTGTAACACTAGCTACATATAAAGGTTCTTTCATTCTTCCTTCTATTTTATAGGAATCGACAAATTTCATTTCTTTTATAAATGAAGAGGCATTGAGATCTTTCATCGAAAGAAGATAACCAGTTTTAACATTAGTATTATTTAAAGTATCAATAAGAGTATAAACTTGTCTGCAACATCCAGCACAACGTCCGCGATTTCCACTTCTTTCTCCAATCATTGAACTCATTAGACAATTGCCTGAGTAACAGACGCAAAGTGCACCATGAATAAAGGCTTCAATATCAATTCCTAAGCCTTTTTTTATTTCTTCCATTGTTTTTATGGGTGTTTCACGAGCAAAAACAATTCTTTTCACGCCCATATTTTTCATTATTTTTGCACCGTGATAATCATCTATACCAATTTGAGTTGAAGCATGGGCTTCTAAAGTTTTGTAATGATTGGTTATGTAATTAATAATGGCTAAATCTTGAACAATAATCGCATCAACATTCATTTTTGCCAATTGATCAATAGTGTTATAAACTTCTTTTAATTCTTCATCATATAAAATAGTATTCATTGTGACAAAGACTTTAACATCTCTTAAATGAGCGTAATCTATATAATCTTTTAAATTATCTAAGCTGAAATTTCTAGCATATGCTCGGGCACTGAATTTATCTAATCCAAGATAAACGGCGTTGCATCCGTTGCTTATTGCTGCATAAAAGGCTTCGGGACTCCCAACGGGAGATAATAATTCATTTTTTTTATCCATGTGATTATTTTAACATCTTTTAGATATTTAAACATCGGTAAATTTAAAGTATTATATATATGTTATGAAAAAATTAGAATTATTAGCTCCAGTAGGAGACAAAGAAAGATTAGAAGCGGCTGTTTATTTTGGCGCTGATGCTGTTTATTTTGCCGGAAAGAAATTTGGATTAAGAGCTTTGGCAAGCAATTTTGATGAAAATGAAATCAAAGAAGCAGTTGAATTTTGCCATGAACATAATGTTAAAGTTTATATTACTGTTAATATTTTAGCTCACAATGCAGATTTTACTGGTATGGTTGATTATCTTAAATATTTAGATTCGGTGCATGTTGATGGCGTAATTGTCAGCGATCTTGGAATTGCTCATTTAGTTAAAGAATATACAAACTTAGAATTGCATGTATCAACACAAGCTAATATAACCAATAAAGAATCTGCTAAAATATGGGTAAAATTAGGAGCAAAACGTTTGGTTTTGGCCAGAGAATTGAATGTTCAAGAAATAAAAGAAATTAAAGAAGCAGTTGGTGAAAATATAGATATCGAGTGCTTTTGCCATGGCGCAATGTGTATTTCATATAGCGGAAGATGTTTATTGTCAAATTATTTTGTGGGAAGAGATTCTAATAGAGGGGCTTGTGCACAACCTTGTCGTTGGAATTATGCACTATATTCTAAAAATGAACAAAATCCTATAGATGAATATTTTCCTGTTGAAGAAGATGCAAGAGGAACTTACATTCTAAATAGTAAGGATATGTGTTTGATTGAACATATCAAAGAACTTTCTGAAGCTGGAATAGTTAGCTTTAAAATAGAAGGTAGAATGAAATCCACTTATTATGTTGCAACTGTTGTTAATGCATATAGAAGAGCTATAGATAATTATTTAGATAATAAAGAACCAGATTTTGACTATATTAAAGAATTACAAAAAACCTCTAATCGTTCTTTTACAACAGGCTTTTATTTCAATAGCAATCAAAAAACAAATAAAGATTCTTCTTTACTTGCGCAAACTTATGATTATGTTGCTATAGTTGTGGAAGATGCAAAAGATGGCTTTGTTCAAGTTGAACATAGAAATAAATTTATTGTTGGTGATGAATTAGAAGTTTTATCTCCTAGTGATTGCTTTTGCAAAAAAATTAAGGTAGAAGAAGTAAAGGATGAAAACGGAATATTGCTTCAAGAAATAAAAAAGGTTAAACAAAGAGTATGGATAAAAACAGATTTACCTTTAAGAAAAAATGATATTCTGCGCAAGAAAAAATAATATGAAATTAAAAGATAATAAAATTTATAGGATGATTATCATTCCTATCTGTGTTGTACTTTGTTTTTTTGGGAGATTTATTCCTATTCCTAATTTATCTGGCGATGCTGTAGGAGTTTTAAGTATATTTCTTGGCTCTTTAATTCTTTGGTTGACAATAGGTATTGATTGGCCGAGTTTGCTTTGTATTTTTTCGTTAAGTTTTTTAGAAAACCTTTCTTTTGCTAAAGTTTTTTCATCGAGTTTTGGAAATTTTACATTTATATTTCTTCTATTCACGTTTATATGTACTTATGCATTATCTAAAACCTCTTTGATAAAAAGAGTAGCTATTTATTTTATCAATTTAAAACTGGCGAGAAAGAATGATTATTGGTTTACATTTTTGTTTTTATCAGCTGTTTTAATTTTGGGATTATTTATTTCACCATCAGTTTTGTTCGTTATTATTTTACCGATATTAAATGAAATATTTGAACTAGCAAACATAGAAAAAGAAGATAAAATAGCTAAAATTTTAATGCTTGGTTTGGCTTTTACAGTTTCAATAAGCAGTGGCATGACTCCTATTGCTCATGTTTTTCCTATTCTTGCTATGAATGCGGCGAATATAACAATTTCTCCTATAGCATATATGGGTTTAGCAATTCCAGTAGGTTTAGTTACATTTTTACTTATGCTTGTTGTCTTTAGGATATTTTTAAAAATTGATGAAAATAAGTTGAGTAAGGTGGATATTTCAAAATTAAAAGAAAATTTAGAAAAAGTAAGCAAAAAGGATATATTTACAGTAAGTATATTTGGAATAGTTATTCTTCTTTGGATTATTCCTTCCTTATTTAAAGAAATTTCTCCAGCTTTTTATAATTTTATAAATCAATATGGTACTGCTATGCCACCATTGCTAGGTACTTTATTATTATGTATTATACGTATAGATGATAAACCTATAATTAAAATCGATGATGCTTTTAAAAATGGAGTACCTTGGGGAAGTTTAATAATGTGTGCCGCAACATTAGTTTTAGGCAGTGCTCTAACAAATGATGCTATCGGTATAAAAACTTTTTTACAAAATAGTTTAGGAAATTCTTTAGGAAATATTCCAGAAATATTATTATTAATTATTTTTATTGTCTGGGCAGCAATTCAAACTAACTTATCTTCAAATATGGTTACAGCAACTTTAGTAGCGGCAATAGCTTCATCAATTATGATGAATATGCCTTCTTCTTCTTTGAATATCAATGCTGTTATCTGTTTGATAGGAATGATGTCGAGTTTTGCTTTTGCAACTCCACCATCAATGCCACATATTGCGATAACTGCAGGAAGTGAATATTGTACGACAAAAGATGTTTTAATATATGGATCAACAGTTATGGCTATATCTGTTTTAGCAGCATTATTAATCGGATATCCGTTAGGTTTATTATTGGTATGAGGTTTAAATATGAAAGATTTAATTAAAGCACGTGAAGAAATAGATTTGATAGATACAGAGATAATTAGATTATTCGAAAAAAGAATGGATATTGTAAAAGATGTTGCAATTTATAAAATTGCCAATAAATTACCTGTATTGGATTCTTCAAGAGAAAATGCAATGTTAGAAAAAAATATAAATAAAATCAAAAATGAAGAATACAAGAAGTATTATGAGAAAGTTTTAAAAGGATTTCTCGAAGCTAGTAAAGATATGCAAAAAGAACTTCTTAAATAATAAATTATTCTTTAAATTAAATTGTAGTATAATATCTATGGAAATGATGTCTTCCATCTAGTGATAGAAAACCGCAATATTGCTGATGACGTTTATAGTTTTTTTGCTATAGAACATCAGCTTTTTCTATAGCTAGAAGGAGAATTATGAACATATTTTTATCATTATTTATCATCTTCTTTTTTGGATTTTTAGGAGGATATCTTTTTGAAAAAATTAAAATTCCAAAAATAGTTTTTTATATTGTTTTGGGTATTTTAATAGGACCTTCTTTGCTTAATATTGCCGATGAAAATCTATTGAGTATTTCTTCTTATTTACGTCAAATTGCTTTGGTTATAATATTGACTAGAAGTGGGTTATCATTAGATTTAAGTACTTTGAAAAAAATAGGAAGACCAGCTTTTTTAATGTGTTTTGTACCGGCTAGTTTTGAAATATTAGGAATTACAATCTTTGGCCCAATTCTATTGAAAATATCTTATTTAGAAGCAATGCTTTTAGGATCGGTTCTTGCAGCTGTATCTCCAGCAATTGTTGCTCCTCGAATGATCAATTTAATCAATGAAGGGTATGGAAAAAAACATCATGTTCCTGAATTGATCTTAGCTGGTTCTTCTTGCGATGATATTTTTGTTATTGTTTTGTTTTATTCTTTTAAAAGTTTAGTTAGTAGCAATTCTTTTGATTCTTGGACTTTATCTCAAATTCCTATAAGTATTATTATGGGTGTAATATTAGGACTTTTAGGTGGAATAATTATGCTTTTCATTATTTCAAAATTTAATATTAATAACGTAGGAAATGTGATAATAATGTTGGGAATTTCTTTTGTAATGATAACTTTAGAAAATTTTTTGAAGGTATATTTTAGTATCTCTTCATTGCTAGCAATAATTGTTATGGCAATTATAATTAGATTTAAGAAAAAGGATAAAGCTGAGCAAATTCAAAAAACTTATAATTCTCTATGGAATGGTTTTGAAATACTATTATTTACACTTGTTGGAATAGCTACAGAAGTCAAATATGCTTTTTCTAAAGAAGGTGCTATTATAATTGGATTGATTTTTATCGCTTTAATTTTTAGAAGTATTGGAGTTATTATTTCTATTTTGTTTACCAAATATTCTTGGAAAGAAAAAATATTTATTGTAATTTCTTATATGCCAAAAGCAACTGTTCAAGCTTCAATTGGAGGTATTGCTTTAGCCGAAAATCTTCCTTGTGGTACAATCGTTTTAATTGCGGCAGTAATATCTATTTTAATAACTGCTCCTTTGGGATCTTTCTTAATTGATAATTTATACAAAAGATTATTAATTAAAGATTTGGAATAAAATCATATATAAAAAACGTAACTGCAAATAAATGCAGTTACGTCATATTTAAAGTTAAATCTTATTGAAAATCTTCTTTAACTTTCTTTTCAACTTCATTGCAAACAACTTGAAGGGAACAAGAATGGCAATCCATTTTTATATTATTTGCTAAGTGATCCAAGGCTTTTGTGATATTTTCGCTTTTCTCACATATATCTTCTAATTTGTTATATGGAAAGTTATTTTGATTGATGAAAATTAAATGTACTTTTTTAATTGCACTATTTTTCTTATAAATATTTATCATGTATTCAGCAATGTCTTGCAATTTGATTCCGTTTTTTAAAGAAGTTTTATTAATAATTAAGCTTTCTTTTTTATTCATCGAAGAAGCTCTTAGCATTACCCCTTTTAAATTAAAATGGTATCTTGCATAATCAATTTTTCTTACTAATTGATAAATATCATTGCTTGACTTGTATTTGCTATCATCTATTTCTGCTATTACAATACGGGCATAATCTGTTGTTTTTTCTAAATCGCTTAATTCATTTCCAATTATTGTAATTGTATCAGTTTTTACATAGTTTAAATTGCTTGTAACAAGTGTCGAACTCAATCCAAATTTTTGTTCTCCACCTAATGCTATGCCAATATCGTTTTTGAAGAAAAATTGATTGCTTTCTTCAATAAAATTTTTTGCAATTTTATATTCATAAGAAATTTGATGATATTCTGCTGTTATTTTTAATATTTCATCAATGATACCATCAAATATATTCATATTTAAATTTTACGATTTTTCTTCTTTTTATCATAGAGTTTGATAAATTTAGATTCTAAAAATGATGTTAATTTCATATCTAAATTGAAGAAATAAACTATAAATAATAAACCGAAGAAAGCTAAAATTGATCCGACGACTGTAAGAACAATACTAGCCCATAAAAACAATCCTAATGATTTAAATAATGTCCAAGAAAGAACAATTAATGCTATTCCTATTATCATAATGACCTACTTTGCTAAACCTTTTTGACGGGCGAATTCAGCAGCGCCTAAAGCACCCATTAATTGTGGATCGATAGGCAAGTTTACTACTTTTAAGTGTAATACTTTTTCAATAGCTTCTTTTAATCCTTCGTTTTTAGCACATCCGCCTGTTAATGTAACATTATCAACAGCACCGGCTTTTTTTGCCATAACAAAGCAACGTTTTGCAACAGAAAATTCAATACCAGCAGCAATTTCATCCATAGGTTTTCCTTCGCCGACTAAAGAAATAACTTCACTTTCAGCAAAAACTGTACATTGTGCAGTGATAGGAATTATATTTTTAGCTTTTAATGAAAGTTTGGAAAATTGATCTAAATCCATTTCAAATGCTCTTGCCATGGCTTCAAAGAATCTTCCTGTACCAGCTGCGCATTTATCATTCATTGCAAAGTTTAAAACTGTTCCATCTTTATCGACTGCTATACCTTTAACATCTTGTCCGCCGATATCGATAATTGCTTTTACATTAGGATCAGCAACATGAACGCCCATAGCATGGCAAGAAATTTCTGAAATGTTTTCATCGGCAAAAGGAACTTTGTTTCTACCATATCCGGTTCCGACTAAATATGTTAAATCTTTAGGAGAATGTAAATCGGAAACTTGTTCTATAGCTTGATTTAAAGCATCCTCAGCACTTAAAACAGAATTGATACGGCTTCTTAAAGTGATATTGGCTACCATTTTTCCGTTTTCATCAATAATTACACATTTTGTATATGTACTACCTGAATCACAACCACCAAAATATTTCATTTTATTTTCCTCCGTTACCATGATTTGGCATCATCTATTATTTCTAAGCTTGGATCAATTGGTTCTTCTCTCATCACAGAACGCATGTATCTATTGACATCATCTCTTACACTTTGTTTGGAAATAACACGAGGATCCATGAGATCGTGATTGACCCAAATTAAGCGAATTCCATGTTCTCTTGCTCTTTGTTCGAATAATCCATGCATACCATCCAAAGCTTTGCAGGCAATATGCTCCCAAAGAATAACCATATCAGCCTTGTAGTATTCACAGAATCTCCAAAGGTCATCTAATAATACTTCATAACCACCATGAGTACGATTTCTCATGATCATCTCTTCATAAAGTTTAGCGATATCATAGATAGCCTGTTCAGGATCATCTTCTGAAATTTGATCAAAATAGACTAAACTCAACATATCGACCAAAGGTAATATTCCCCAGCAATTTTGTAACCAAGGGAGAAAATCAGTATAAAATTGAGCTTGAACACCCCAAATTATTGCTCTATGGCGATATTCAGGAACAATCATTGCTTTTCTGTTGAAAGCTTTTTGTGCTAACTTAGTTATTTTTCTATCAGCTTTAACAAAGGCTTCAGCTCTACCAGCAACAGCCATATAAGTAGTTTCAGAATAAAGAGCTAAATTTGCACCGATGACTTGTGGATACATCGTTCTTGACATTTCCATCCATCCAACACGATTTCTTGTTTCTTCGTTGAATCTTTTTGCACATTCAAAGTAATGATGCCAATCCCATTTCTCACCAGTGTGTTTTTCAATGAAAGCAATTGCATTACGTATTTCTTGCGCAGCGTATTTTTGAACACCTTTTTCAGTATGTCTTAAAGGTGCGGCGATTTGGAATGTTGGAATACCATATTCTTCATATTTTCTAGCCATTATTCCATTGCCCATTAAAGATCCATCGCAAGTTGTATTACATTGAATGGCACAAGCACCAAATATTGGCATATCTTCATCGATAGCTACACCTGCTTCAGCAGCTGGCATTGGGCAAACATCTCCAGGCATCCCCATTTCTTGTACAACGTCAAGATAATGAGTGACTGCAGAACCATTTAAAAGAACAGAGACATAGACAGCAGCAGTTTCCCAGCTTACTGCATAAAGATTTGGGAAACCACACATGATGCAGAACATTTCATTTTCATCGAGAACAACGATTTTCTTAGATAATTTCTCATTGTTGCCACAGCGTCTATCAGCGTGGAAACATCTATTTAATAATTGTGCAACGTCTTGAGCAACCAAATCATATTCGGCATGAGCAATTCTTAAATGTTCTCCTCTTAAACCAACAGTGTGTTTATCAATCATCATTGGAACAGCTAAATAGTTCAGCATCCAACGATAGCGGAAAAATCCTTTTAAGTTTGCTGGTTTAACAATGAATTTAGCTAACATCCACATTATTTTTAACCAGCAGCAATAATCATAGAATGTATCTTTAATGCCTCTCCATTCTCTACGTTTTCTTACTCTTCCACCGCTATAGAAGCTACCAAGTTTTTCGCTTCCTACTTTCTTTCCCATTATTTGGTACCTCCTTGGATTTTTTTAATTTCAATGCTTTCAACAAAAGCTTGAACACGAGTTCTTATTTGACCAGAACTACCTACAGAATAAGGTCTATCGATCGATAAAACTGGGTATTTATATTCTTCACGAAGGATATAAGTTCCTGTCATTCTTTCATAGGCCCATGGATCACAGAATTTCATTTGTTCATAGATGATTCCATCAGCTTTATATTCTTTGGCAATTTCATCGACATAAGCTTTTCTGTGTTTAATTTTATCCATATTCATATGTCTAGGGCACATGCAAGCGTACATATAATGACGGCAAATTTGTGTTAGAACATCTTCAGTATTGTTTAATTTTATAACTTCACGACCTGGCAAAGAGCCGAAACAAAAACGATCGGCAACAACAAGAGCCCCAGATTCTTCTACTAATTTAATCATATCAACATCATCTACTTCAGAACCAACTACGACAACTCGAGCACGGAATTTTTTCTTTTCATCTGGCACGCGAGTTTTTAATTCTTCTAATGTTTCTTTAAGTTTACCTATTAATAAATAATGTGGACATACATAAGTTGCCATTGTTAATATATGGAATTCATACCCAGTAATTTTTGGGTTATCTTCTTTGCGGTATTCACCGATTTCAGTTATTAATTTACAGATTTCATTGTGATCTTCTACAGCTTTTCTCAAAGACTTATCAGATACATCAATACCAAAATGATTATGCAATGAATTCAATACTTTTTCTCGACATTCTGATACATATAATGATAATCCGTTATCATCGGCTTTCATTGGAACTTCTAAATATTCAAAGAAGAATTTTTCATCAGGCATGGTTTTTAATAATTCCATGTTTTCAACGCAGCGATTTATCATAGTGCAACCATCTGGAGCTAAAATGCAATCTAAAAATTGATATCCGCCTTCTATAGCTCTTTCTAACAAAGCTCTAGTATATTCGCAAAGAAAGGAAGTAAGGTAATACGTTCCCATCTCTAATGATCCAGTTCTTGGTGCTCTTAAACGAACAGAAAAAGTTCCAGGTAAATTAAGAAGAACTTCTGGTATTTGATAGCAAACACTTCCAATACATTTTTTTCCTTCTTCTTTGGCTTGACGAACTAACTCATTATTAGCATCATCTAAAAGTCGTTCAAAATAATACAAATGTTTTAAATCTTTCATAGCTTCCCCTTTATAATATTTCTAATTTTTTTAGAGCTTTTTTGGTTTCTTGAACAAATTGCGATTTTTCATCTAGCATGAAAATCGAATCTCCTCTAACATCACTTAGAGTCATATTTCGGTCATCAGGTATAACTCCTAAAAGATTTAAATCTCCTAAATTTAGATGTTCTACAATATCCATAGAAGTAACTCTATTAATAATTAAACCAACTTTTTCAAACATAACTAATTCTCTGGCCACTTTTTCGATGGTTTTTGTTACTTCTAAGCCTTTTTTAGAAGCGTCACTAACTAAAATTAAGTGTGTAACTTTTTCCATGACTCTGCGGTTTATTTGTTCTATTCCCGCTTCTCCATCGATGACAACAAAATCATAATTTTTTGAAATTAAATTGATTACTTCTTTTAAATATGCATTTACCTTGCAGTAGCATCCTGCGGATTCAGGTCTTCCTATGGCGAGAAAAGAAATATTATTAATCTCTACTAAGGCATCAAATATTTGATATTTGGCTTCTCCAAGCATTTCAATAGCGGCTTTTTGGTCACCATCTTCAACATGTTTAATAAATAATTTTCTGATATCGTCAACAGTTGAAGCTGCTTCGACGCCTAAACTTGTTGATAGACCAATAGCTGGATCAGCATCTATTGCTAAAATTTTTTTATCAGGATATTTTTCTTTAAGCAATCTTATAGTAAGAGCGGAAATAGAAGTTTTTCCAACTCCGCCTTTTCCACAAAAGGCAATAATAACTGTCTTTTTTTCCATATTATTCCTCCTGGAAAATAACATAGCCATCGACAAGATTGGCTGACAATAATTTACCTTTTATCTCCATTGTTCTTTCCATTAAATCAGTAAGATAATAAAAACCATTCTTATAATCAATTTTCATGACATTATTCATCAGTATTGATTTAGAATCCATTTTATTTAAATAGGCAGTAGATAGACACATAATCAAAGTTCTTTAACTATATCGAAGGTATCTTCTAATTTTTTTATTCCTTCTTGGAAAGAATCCATGGCACTTAAAAATTTGTTATCGGCAGATTTATTGATAGAAGATATTTTCTTTTCAAGATCTTGCATTTCTAAAAAATGTTTTTTGTTGTGTTCAATCATATATTTTAAGAAAATTTTCAATTCTTTGATTGATTCAACTTTTTCATTATTAGTTGCCATAGCAAAACCTCAGTAATAACACTTACTAATTAATAGTATCATTAAGAAAGCGCTTTTGTAAAGAAATTAATCGAATAATGTCGATTATTATGGAATAATTATTTAATCTTTTTTTCTTCAAATTTAATAATAGTATTAATATTTTTGTATGAAGAAGTTAATATTTCATCAACCATAAAGTAGTCTTCTTTCACACTTCCTTTAATTATCGAACAGGCTTTTTTTATATCTTCTTGGAGGAGAAGTATTTCATTTAAAAATTTATTTTGTTCAATTATGACATTTTTTAAAAAAATATTTTTTTCTTCTTGAGGAAGTTCGAACATTTTTTTGAAAATATCACCATCATTAGAAGCTAAGTAGTCAGAATATTCTTTTAAAGATGATGCTTTTTTTCCACTATTTAAAAAGAAACTTGAATTTTCATCATTTTTTCTAGCAATTCTAAAATTTAATTTTTCTAATAAAGCCAATGCGAATTCAGCACAAAGATATGCTGTAACTCCCCCAAAATATTTGCCGTCAGGCGAAGATATTTCTTCAAGGATAATTTTCATTTTTTCATTTGATATATTTTTGTTTTTCATTTTTTATTTCTCCATTTTTTACATCTAGTATAATTTCATCAATTGTCAATAGTCTTTCAGGAATAAAATTGATTCCTAATGATTCTAAAGAAGAATATGGAGGGAGATCTTTTAGTTTTCCCTTTTTGTTTGTTAAAGCTTGTAAAAGATTTATTCCTGTATAATATCCACAATTTAAAAAAGCATCTACTTTATCTGGCTCAAAAGCTAGCATATTTATAATTGGTGAATTTCTTAATTCTAATGATTCGAAATCGACAACAGGTATATTTAAATTCTTATATTTTGCAGTAACATGACTATTTGTTAAAGGTACAATGAAAAGACAATCGATATTTTCTTTTAATAAGGGGAGAAATGGTTCACTATCTGCTTTCATGCAGTCGACATAATAATTATTATTGATTTTTACTTCATCAAAAACATAAGGTATTGCTGAACTAGCTAAAAGAATTTTTAATACTTCATCATTTCTTAAATGGTTGATTTTAAAATATTCTGTTTCATAATTTACTTTTATAAAATCTTTTGTTTCTTTGGCTGCTGAAACATAAAGAGGGATATCTGTATTGACTAAATTTCCTAAATTATAATTTTTTAAAAGATAAGTTATGAGATTATCTCTAGTGAAAAGTCCTTGACCTAATATAGGAATTTTATTGATGATATTTCTTTTATATCCTAAAACTCTTTCAGAGTTCATATCTTTAAAAGTTTGATAGGCTCTATAATAATCTTTCATTAAAAAGCCCATCATTGAAAAACTGCCGATTGAACCTCCAGCTATAGCGGAAACATTTTTGGTTAAACCGTATTTTTCCATGGCTAACATTACGCCGAGTTGATATGCTCCTCTTGCGCCACCACCAGATAAGACCAAACCTATATTTATTTGTTTCATATACTAATTATACATTTTTTCATCGGAATTCTAAAAGTATATAAGATCATAATTTTTATTTATAAAATGAAAAAGCTTACACTTTTATAATTGTGTAAAAGTAAAAAGAATGAATTTCTTTTCACAATAATATATGATTTAAATATAGAAAGGGCGAGAAAATGAATAACAACGATATTAATTTAGAAAATAAAAGAAAAAATAAAGGCGAGCTTCTTAATGTTTTAAAAATGTATTCACCTGCAGTTATCGCTTTAAAAGACATTTTCTTTACCGAAAAGAAAGAAAAGAAGCAAAAAAGCGAAAGTTATAATAAAAAGACATTATAGATTTCGATGCATTTAATAAAAGATCTAGTTGGTTTTCCAGCTAGTTTTTTTAATAGCAATAATGTAAAATATGAAACGAAAAGGAGAAACTCATGATAATTGATTTTCTTATCTCAATACCTCTTATTGCTATTTTCATTTTAGTAATAAAACTTATAAAAACTTTAAGAAGTAAAAGTTCTTGGAAGAATTTTTTTGACTATGAAATGTTAGCTGTTTTTATAATGTCTATATTTATTGAAACGATATTTTTAGGATTGATTCATATAATATTTTTAAAAACAAATACTGTTGAATTGCTATTTTTGGGCTTTTTTTCCACTATTTTTTCATATGTTGTTGATCCTTATAATATTTATTTATTAATTCATCATAAAAATGAAAAAAAATATAATAAATCCCGTTTTGCTCTTATTGGAATTTTTTTATTGAGTTTTGCTTTGGAAATTTCTATTTTTAATACTCAAGGATTTAATAATCATCTTCAGGAAGAAAAAGTATCTTTTGTTTCAGAAAGAGTTCATTTAGAAAATGGTGCGAAAGTGATGGATGATGGGACTATTTATCTTCCTAGCAAAAGTAAAATAACTATAGATTTAAATGAGCAAAAATATAGTAATATTTATTTTAAATTCAATGATGTTAGCTTGGATTTAACAACTAATTTTTATACAGATAAAAGCAACTTTTCTTATTTGACGAATCCTAAAAAAGATATTTACAATTATATGGAATTAAAAAACGTTGATAATTCAACTTCTTTAACGATAGAATTTAAAATAAATTATAGTCATGAAGATCCTTATTTTATTTTTGATAATCTTTATTTAAAAGAGATATCATTCAATTCACAGATGCCTTTATCTTTTAATTTTATAAGACTGATGATGATGACTTTATTGTTTTCGTCAGTTTTGTTCTTTCCAAAAATATTTGTTCATATTAATAATAAAACCCAAGATAATACAAATTCATATAAGCGTTTGGAATTAAAACTATTGGTTATTTTCGGAATAACTATGGTCTTTTATATTTCTTCGTTATTTATTTTTAAAAATACATTTTTAGTCAATTATAGAAGTTTAGATATTGCAGATACTAATATTTATTATCAGCAATTTGATGCTGTTTTAAAAGGACAATTATATTTGGATATTCCTGTCGATAAAAGATTATTGGCTATAGATAATCCATATGATCCAGCTAATCTTTATGGAATTTCTTATTATTGGGATCATGCTTTTTATAATGGAAAATACTATTGTTATTACGGGATAGGACCGGTATTATTTGTTATTTTTCCAATATATTTTTTAAGTGGTGGATATCTTCCAAGCCTTGCTTCAATTCAACAAATTGGAATGATATTAACTTTATTTGGGTTACTATTTGCTGAGATTGAAGCTGTTAAATGTTTTACTAAAAAATCCAATTATTCTTATGTAATATTTTTGCTGATATCTAGTATTTTCCTTTCATTGACATTTTATATAACTAGTTATAAAGTAGGTGGATATTTTGAAGGTATTTATCACGTTCCATATGCTTATGGATTAGCTAATATGTTTTGGACTTTCTTTTTTGTATTAAAAGCTTATAATTCTAAAAATAATTTAAAGGGATTATATTTATCATTAGCGAGTGTTTTTATTGTTTTGATGATGCTAAGTCGTCCTAATTTAATTGTTACTTTTATTTTCTTATTTCCTTTATATTTAAAAATGCTTTTAGAAAAAAATGATTGGAAGAAAAAAATATTGCAGTTTGCTCCTTGTGTTTTAATTGTTCTTTTAGGAGCTGTATCTATAATGATATTTAATAAGGCTCGATTTGATTCTGTTTTCGAATTCGGCCAATCTTATCAATTAACGGTTACAAATCAAACTAATTTAAAAGTTAATTATTATACCTTAATAAGTGCTGTATTTCATTTTTATTTTCAACTTCCTGCATTATGTAATTCTCAAAATGGAATGCCGATTTTCGATGCATCATATCTTAATTTACATATAGAAACTCATCCATATGTTTCATATACAATGGGATTATTTTCAGCGCCTATATTCTTAATTTGCTTCTTTATTCCGGCTTGTTTTACTAAAGAAGATAATTGGTATAATAGAATAAGCTTAATTTTACTTCCAATTTCTAGTGTGATTATTGCTACAGTAACTATGGGTTATGCTGGAATATGCGTAAGATATAATTTGGATATTTTTCCAATAATGGCTTTTTCAACAACTATAACCATTGCTAAACTATTAGAAAAATATAATGATAATTTAATAAAATCGAAAATATTATTAAGCTTTATAACATTTTTTATGATTGTTAGTATTTTAATTTCTTTCGATTATATATTTGTACGCTTTGATGGAATTACTGGTGGTGATCTAAATGGTTTCTTGTTTGATTATTCATCTTTTTGGGGACATTATAATTTAAGCAGTAATATTAGCATCTTTGTTCCTTTAGGAATTTTAATTGCTTCAATTCCTTGTTCTATTTTATATAATTATTTATTTAGAAATAAAAAAACTGAGACAAATTGAATATCTCAGTTTTTATTTGACTTTGTTTTGAAGTCGTGATCGACTATTTGTAGATAATGCTCAAATTCTTGCTTATCTTTGGTATGTATTACTTTTAAAATTAAACCTATAGCTAAGAAAATGAAGCTTATTATAATTAGTAAGCAACCGATAGATAAGGGGATAAAATTCGAATAATTAAACAAATTTGTAGAATTATTATTTAAGAAATTTTCGCTTAATTTAATCGAACCTAATATTGTTAATACTAATCCTGGAATAAAAAATAAAATGGAAAATATACTGTAGAAGAATAATGGTCTATAACATTTTGTTAATTTGGCAATAGTTAATAATACTTTAAAGCCATCTTTAAATGTGTTTAATTTAGAAAAACTGCCTTCATGTCTATCGCGATATTGAATCACAACATTTTCAAGCTGCATTTTCTTATCTAAAGAAAATATTGTCATTTCAGTTTCGATTTCAAATCCACTTGATAAACAAGGAAAAGATTTGACATATTGATAACTGAAGGCTCTAAATCCAGTCATAACATCGCGAATATTTCCTTTGAATAAATGATTTGTAAAGAACTTGACTAAGGTATTTCCAAAATTATGGAATGGTCTTTTGTTTTCAGTAAAATAAGTTGAAGAGAGTCGGTCACCGACAACCATATCAGCATTTTTATTTAGTACCAATTCGATCATTTCAGGAGCAAATGATAAATCATATGTATCATCAGCATCAACCATTAAATAACATTCTGCATCTATTTCTCGAAACATTCTACGGATTACATTTCCTTTTCCTTGTTGATATTCGTGTTTAATTATTGCTCCAGCATTTTTAGCTAATTCTACAGATTTATCTTTTGAATTATTATCGTAGACATAAATTATTGCTTCTGGAATATATTTTTTGCAATCTTCAATAACTTTAACAATAGATAATTCTTCGTTATAACAAGGGATAAGAACTGCTATTTTATCCATAGTTTATCCTCCTACTTTCTCCATTATACCCTAATGATAAAGAAAAAGAAACGAAATATTATTGATTATCTTCAAGAGAAAAAATATTGATCATCATCAACTTTTTTACACCATTCATTGCTGCTGTTTTCAGCAGAAATTTCTAAGGCGACGTGAGTAAACCAATGGTTTTTTGTTGCTCCGTGCCAATGTTTAACTTCTGGAGCGATGTAAACTACATCTCCTGGATGTAATTTTTTTGCTGGTTTATTGAATTCTTGATGCCGTCCTTCTCCATCTGTACAAAGTAATATTTGACCTCCTTTATGATGAATATGCCAGTTGTTGTGTCATCCAGGTTCAAATGTTACATTAAATACACCAACTCCTTTGATATTCAATGGCTTTAAATATTATTTTCCAATAAAATATTGAGCAAATTTAGTTTTTCTTCGCCTAATTTATATTCACCAGTTCTTTTTCCATCAGCTATAAAATTACAAGCTGGTGATATATAGGTCCAATTTAAATTTTCTTTTTGCCAAGATAATTTAATCCATCATTATGAGCTTTTTATAATGGCTTCCAAGATTCTGGAAAAATTTTTCCCATATCAATTGTTATTTTTCTTTCTTTGTCAACAAAAAGACTTCCTACTCCAACAACAATTAGTCTTTTATTGATGTTTTCTAAAATGTTAGCGAGATGAATCATGACATTAGTGATATTAGAAATAGACTCAGGTGTCCATCTACCTGTAGCATCAACAATGATATCAAAATTATTTAAATCATCTGCAGTTAAATTTAACGTATCTTTTTGAATATATTTAATATTATGGTTTTTGTTATCTCATTTTCCTAAACTGGTTATATCTAAATTTCTATTTAGCGCTTCTTGAGCAACTAAAAATCTGACTTTTCCATTTGAAGCAACAATTAAAAGTTTCATATTTATTCTCTTTTAAAGTTTCTTATTAAATTTACTCGAGTCATTTAATAAGCTGCGTTTTAATTATAAACATTGGCATAAAAATATAAAGTATTCACTAAAAAGTGGTATAGTTACTTTTTAGATACCGTAAGATTAAATTTGTAAAAGTGCAATATAATAGATGAAAAATAAGTTAAAAAATTCTTTTTTAAAAAAACAATTGACAAATTGCTAATTTTAAGAGATAATTATTAATGCGAATCTTGGCTACGGAGCAATACTCAAGTTGGTGAAGAGGTGTCCCTGCTAAGGACATAGGTCGGGCAACTGGCGCGAGAGTTCGAGTCTCTCTTGCTCCGCCACTTATTTCGCAAGATATCGCGGCCATGGCGGAATTGGTAGACGCGTACGTTTGAGGGGCGTATGACCTAGTCATGAGAGTTCGATTCTCTCTGGCCGCACCATGTTAAAAAATTTCAATTATTTTGAAAAAATACTTGATTTTTATAAATTTGCTACAATTTTGCTACAAAATTTAAAAATGATGAAGTTACTTCATCTTTTTTTATTCCAAATAAATACTAGATTTTTTATACATAATATGGTATTATTATCTAGCGCTTTTTTGTGCGCATATGGACACTTAAAGGAATTGTGCTGACGAGTACGGATATAGATGGGTTATATCTGGGTTGGCATTTCGAACTTTAAGGGTGTTTAACGAAAGGAGGTCACCTCATGAGTGATCAAATCGAACAAGTTGTCGAGGGCGTTGAAAATTCAACAGTCGACACAAATACTGAAGACGTAATGGCTAGTGTCAATTATTCTGATACTGATCCAGTCGTTTCTGCCAAAGCTTTATTAGAAGCTGGCGCTCATTTAGGACATCAAGCAAGACGTTGGAATCCTAAAATGAAAAATTATATTTATGGAACAAGAAATGGTATTCATTTAATTGATTTAACCAAGACTGTTTCTAAATTGCAAGAAGCTTATCTTGCTTTGCGTAATATTGCTGATATTACAACTCGCAAAGGTAAAGTTTTATTCGTTGGTACAAAACCACAAGCTTCTGAAATTATCAAAGAAGAAGCTATTCGTTCTGGTTCTTTCTATGTCAACACAAAATGGTTAGGCGGTACACTTACTAACTTTAAAACTCTTTCCAAGAGAGCTAAACTCTTAAAGAAATTACAAGATGATGATAATGAAGGCGTTCTTGATACTCTTCCTAAGAAAGATGCAGTTGCCAAAAGAAAACTTATTTCTAAACTTTCTTTAACTCTTGATGGTATCAAAGAAATGCTTCGTATTCCTGATGCATTAGTTGTTGTTGACCCAGTCAATGAACACAATGCTGTTGCTGAAGCTCGTATTCTCAACATTCCCGTCTTTGGTTTAGTTGATACAAACTGTGATCCAAATTCTGTTGATTATGCTATTCCATGTAACGATGATTCTATTAAAACAATTAAACTTATTGTTGGAATCTTAGCTGATGCTGTTGTTGTTGGTAAAGGTAGTGAACCTTTATATGCATATCATACTGATAATGAAGTCTTTGCAACTATGGATGATGCAATGAAAAATTATGATAAGGTTGAAGAACTTCGTTTGATTAAAATTAAATTTAGAGAAGATTCCTATATTTTAAAAGGAAAAGGCAAAAACAATAAGAAAGCTCGCTATAATCAAGCTCGTCGTTCTGCTTCTGCTGAAGAAAAACCAGTTGTTGCTGTTGAAACTGCTTCTGAAGAACAAACTGAAAAAGGAGAATAAAAATGTCACAAATAATCGAACTCATCAAAGTTCTTCGCGACCGTACAGGTGCTGGTCTTATGGACTGCAAAAAGGCATTGCTTGAAAATGACAACGATGTCGAAAAGGCTATTGACTGGTTACGTGAAAAAGGTATTGCTAAAGTTGCAAAAAAGAGCTCCCGCATTGCTGCTGAAGGTAAGACAAATGTCTTAGCTTCTGGAAATGATGCTATTGTTCTTGAAATCAACTCTGAAACTGACTTTGTTGCTAATTCCGATCCATTTGCTGATTTAGTTAAATATTGTACTTCTGCAATTATTACCAATAAACCTGCATCAGTTGAAGATGCAAAAAAAGTTGGTTTTGATGGTGGAAAATCCATTGAAGAAACTTTCACTGATGCAACAATTAAGCTCGGTGAAAAACTTGATCTCCGTCGTTTTGAATTAGTCACAAAAACTGATGATGAAGTCTTTGGCACTTATATTCATATGAAGGGAAAAATTTCTGTTTTAGTCGTTTTAAAGAACGGAACACCAGAATTAGCTAAAGGCATTGGAATGACAATTGCTGCAAATAATCCTTCTTACATTCAAATGGAAGATATTCCAGCAGTTGTTGTTGAAAAAGAAACTGCAGTTCAAACTGAATTATCTGTTCAAGATGAAAACTTCTCTAAGAAACCTGAAAACGTTCGTACTAACATTATTAAAGGACGTGTCGATAAAATTCTTGCTGAACAAGTTTTAGTTTTACAAGATTATGTTCTCGACCCATCTAAAAAGGTTGGTCAAATTCTTAAAGAAGCTGGAGCTTCTGTTGTTAAATTTATTCGTTATCAAGTTGGTGAAGGCCTTGAAAAACGTCAAGATGACTTCGCAGCTGAAGTAATGAATCAGGCTAAATAAATTTAAAAAACACTCTTTTGAGTGTTTTTTTTAAGGATTAATTCTATCTCCTAAGGTTAAAACCCAAAGAGATAGTTTTTAAAATAAATATTAATCTGAAATAAATATTGTTTAAAATGCTTTTTTGAAGTAATCTATTAAAAAGAGCATTTTTTATAAATGCCCATTTGGAAGGAGGGTGAAATTTTGACGAAGTATAAAAGAGTTTTATTAAAACTCAGTGGGGAAGCTTTACAAGACTCCGAAGAAAAAAACATATTCTCTGCTGAAATTCTTAATAATATTGCCGAAGCTATTAAAAAGATGACTAATCAAGGAATAGAAGTTGCTGTCGTTGTTGGCGCTGGCAATATTTGGAGAGGTAAAATGGCTCAAACAATTGGTATTGAACCAGCTACAGCAGACTATATGGGAATGTTAGGAACAATTATTAATGCTTTAGCATTACAATCTAGTCTTGAAAAACATAATGTTGATTGTCGTGTTTTATCCGCAATAAATGTTAATGAAGTTGCTGAACCATATATTAGACGTCGTGCATTACGCCATCTTGAGAAAAAAAGAGTTGTAATCTTTGCTGGTGGTACAGGTAACCCCTTCTTTACGACAGATACAGCAGCTGCCTTAAGAGCTAAAGAAACAAATTGTGATGCAATCTTAATGGCTAAAAATGGAACAGATGGTGTTTTATCCGCTGATCCAAAATTAGATAAAACAGCAACATTAATCGAAGAGATTACTTATCGAGAAATGTTGACAAAGAATTTAAAAGTTATGGATTCTACTGCAGTATCTTTATTACAAGAATCTACAATAGAAATTCGTGTATTTAATATCAACGATTTATCAAATTTAAAAAAAGTATTAGATGGAGAAAAAGTTGGTACAACAATTAAGAAAGGATAAAAAATGGAAATAATTGAAGAATGCTCAAGTAAGATGAGCAAAACTATTGAAGCTTTACATACTTCTCTTGCAACTATTCGCTCTGGAAAGGTTTCACCTTCTGTATTGGATAGAATTTTAGTAGAATACTATGGTGAGATGACTCCAATCAAGGCTATGGCTGGAATTCAAACTCCATCTTCAACTCAACTTTTAATTCGCCCATTTGACCCAACTACAGTCAAAGCGATTCAACAAGCTATTGGAGCATCTGATTTAGGTGTAAATCCTGTTGTTGATGGTGGAGCTATTCGTTTAACATTCCCTTCTTTAACAACAGAAAGAAGAAATGAATTTGCTAAGCAAGCTAAAAAAATCTGTGAAGATGCTAAAGTTGCAATTCGTAATATTCGTCGTGATTATAATGAAATTGTTAAAAAAGACAAAACATTATCAGAGGATGTTGCTAAAAGCTTAGAAAAAGATATCCAAAAAGAGACTGATAAACATATCAAAAAAATTGATGAAATTTTTGCCGCTAAGGAAAAAGAATTATTTACAATTTAAATGTTGGACGAGAATATTGATCAGAAATTAAAGCATATTGCTTTTATTATGGATGGAAATGGACGTTGGGCAAAAGAAAAAGGTTTGCCCCGTTCATCTGGCCATTATGCTGGTGTAAGAAGAGTTAAACCCATCGCTGAAGAAGTGTTTTTTAAATACCATATATCAACGATGTCTCTTTTTGTGTTCTCAACTGAAAATTGGAATAGACCTAAAGAAGAAATAGATTACCTTTTTGTTTTGTTAAAAAGATTCTTTTCTTCTTTTTTAAAGTATTTTGGAAAACGGGGAGTTCGACTTTGCGTATCTGGAGATTTAAAAGATCCGCGAGTTCCTCAAGATATCTTGGATTCTATTCAAAATGCTTTAGAAAAGACGAAAAATAATAAAGATTATAATTTTAATGTATTATTTAATTACGGTGGACAAAAAGAAATTGTTGCTGCAGCATATAATATTGCTAAGAAAGTTAAAGAAGGTACATTAGATTTAGAAAAAATAGATTATAATATCTTTTATGAAAATCTTTACCAAAAAGATCTTCCTCCTGTTGATTTATTAATTAGAACTTCAGGGGAAGAAAGAATTAGCAATTGTATGATTTACGAATTAGCTTATGCTGAATTTGTATTTGAGCCTACTTATTGGCCAAGTTATACGCCGAAGATTTTAGAAAAAAATTTGGAAAAATTTTTAAAAAGAAATAGAAGATATGGAGGTATAAAGAAATGAACAAATTATCTGATAGTTCAAAAAAATCAATGCTTTCCAGAATAATAACAGGAGTAGTTTTATGCATTGTTGGAATTCCGCCAATTATTTTGGGAAATTGGTATATGTTTGTTTTATTTTTTGTTGTTTCATTAATTGTAGTATATGAAATATTAACCGCTCCAGGAAAAGATAAATATCAATGGTTTCTTTATGTTATTGTATATATCTCTTCAATAAGTTTTATATATTGGCAATTTGTTAAAAATGATCAAACATTTAAATTAATTATAGAAAATGCTCATTTCACTTTGAATACATTAACTGTTTCAACTATTGGTATTACTGTATTTTTCTTGCTTCTATTTTTGATTTCTATCCTTGATGAAAAAGTTACTATTAATGATGTTTGTTATTTGTTTTCAATGATTGTATTCGTAAGCTTATCTATTTATTCATGCTATTTCTTACGCTATTTTCCAGAACAAACAATTTATTATGGAAGAGACAACTTGGCTTCTTGCTTGCTGTTCTTTTATGCGATGTTAGGTGCTTTTTCAACAGATATAGGAGCATATTTTGTCGGTGTTTTATTTGGAAAACATAGAATGAATCCTAGAATTTCTCCTAAAAAATCTTGGGAAGGTTTTTTTGGCGGAGTAATATTTTCTTTTGCAATCAGCTTTGGATTTGCAGCTGTTTGCAGCCACTTGAATGTACCTTTAATTCCTGGAGTATTAGATTTCCAAGGAAATAATTGGGTTTGGATTTTAGTAATTTCTTTGGCTATGCCTTTGATGTCAAATCTTGGAGACTTTTTATTCTCAGCAATCAAAAGAAGTTATTCTATTAAAGATTTTGGATATATTCTTCCAGGTCATGGTGGTGCTTTAGATAGAATAGACTCTCTTCTTGTTAATAATTTATTTGTTTCAATAATGGTTATAATGATTGCTAATAATTGGAACTTTTTCATATGATGCGAAAAAAACTTTTATTGATGGGGTTTTCAGGAAGTATCGGAAAACAAACTTTAGATTTATTAAAAGAAGATGATGAATATGAATTAGTTGGAATAGCGGCTAATACTTCTTACTATGAAGTTGATCAAATTTTAGATAGTTTTCCTTATATTACTTCTGTTGCTTTTTCTGGTTTATCTTCTTATGAAAATTCTCGAGTTAAAAATATATATTTGGGAGATAATGCTCTTTTAAAAATGATTGAAGATAATAAAGGAGCTGTCATTTTAAATGCATTGGTGGGAATTGCAGGACTTGCAATAACTGTTAAAGCTATTGAAAATAATTCTGAGGTTCTTTTGGCGAATAAAGAAAGCTTAGTAATCGGTGGTGATTTGATAAAAAAACTATTGATTGAACATCCAAAAGCTTCAATTTTTCCAATTGATAGTGAACATTCTGCGTTGCAAAAATTGATTTGCTGTGAAAAAGAAGCGATAGAAAAATTAGTCATTACATGTTCTGGTGGGGCGTTAAGAGATGTTCCTCTTGAAAATTTAAAAAATATTAAAGCTGAGGAAGTTTTAGCTCACCCAAATTGGCAGATGGGAAAAAGAATTACAATTGATTGTGCTACATTGGTCAATAAGGCTTTTGAAGTTATAGAAGCTCATTATTTATTTGATACTTCTTTAGATAATATTGAAGTTTTAATGCATGATGAGAGTCAAATTCATTCTCTTGTATTTTTAAAAGATAATTCTATGTTAGCCGAGATAGGGCCAAGTGATATGCGTATTCCTATCAGTTATGCTCTTTATAAAAAAAGAATGAAAAAGAAATGCTTCAAAAATTTTAAAATTACTGATTTACATTTTAGAAAGATGGATTTAAAGCGTTATCCTCTTTTTAATAAGATAATAAATTGGTATAATGAATGCCATGCCAATATGGCGATAATTAATGCAGCTGATGAAGAAGCTATAGAAGCCTTTGTTCAAGATAAAATTTCTTTCATTGATATTGAATATGTAATTGAAGAAACTTTAAGAAAAACAAAAGTTATAAAAATTAACAATTTAGAAGATATTTTAAATTTATCTTTGGAAGCTTCAAATGTTGCTAATAATATCATTTCAAATTTAATAAAATAACAAGGAGGATATCATGGTTTCAAGTGCTTTGTCATTTATATTTAATTTAATTATTTTTCTTTTATCACTCTGTGTGTTGATTTGCCTTCATGAATTAGGGCATTTATCAATGGCAAAACTTTTTAAAGTTTATTGCTATGAATATTCAATTGGTATGGGACCATTGATCTATCAGCATCAGGGAATAAATAAAAAGACAGGAAAAAAACGTGAAACTAAAATTTCTATTCGTGCTCTTCCAGTCGGCGGTTATGTTTCAATGGCTGGAGATGAAGATGCTGAAGGTGATTTAACAAATGATGAAATTGATGCTGTTCCAAAAGAAAGAACTTTAGGTGGTATCCATTGGTGCAAGCAAATAGTTGTAATGATTGCTGGCATTGTTGTTAATTTTATTATAGGTTTTTTATTTTTTATCATTTCATATACTTGTTGCCCTCAATATATTTATAGCAGCAATCAAGTTGTTATCTTAGAAAATTCTAAACTTATCAGTGAAAACATCAATCAAGGTGACAAGATACAGATTAATTCAATTCATCAGTTTATAACTAAATCTGATGGCACCATTATTGAAATATATGACCCTAGCGAAGGCGCAGATAAATCAGTAAGTACATTTAAAACTAATTCGTATACTGAAATTTCTACAGTTTTAAATTATGCGACTTTTAATTCAGATACTGTTTCTTTCTTGCCTATGAGTGAAAAAGATGTTAAGACTATTGAATTTGAAATAACTTTGCAAGATGGAACAGAAACAACGAAAATAGTCAATGTTAATCCTGTTGAATATGAAAATAAAAATAATATTGGAAAGTCTTATACTTGGGATACAATTGGCTTTTCTGTGACTACTGATTTCTTAGGATTTGCAGAAGGTATGAAACAGGCATGTTCTAAATTTGGTCAATCTGTCTGTTTGTTATTCGAAGCCATTGGTTCTTTGTTTGTCTCTAGTGATGCATGGGCACAAACGGGAGGCATTATCTCAGTTTTCCGTGTGTCTTCGCAAGCAGTTAGTTTAGGTGCTGGTGTCTTCTTTTCATACTGGGGGTTGATTTCAGTTAATTTAGCGATTTTTAATCTTCTTCCATTCCCAGGACTTGATGGCTGGCATATTGTAGTTGCTGCTTTTGAAGGAATTAGCAAAAAGAAAATTCCAAATAAAGTAAAAAGTATAGTTTCATTTATTGGAATGATATTATTATTTGGTTTGATGATAGTTCTATTGGTAAAAGATTTATTCTTTTAAGGTGTATCATGGATAGTTTATTTGAACGTTATTTGACAAAAATTGGAGCAAATAACGAAGAAATGTTGCTTTCTTTTTCTAATGCTTATTTTAAGGATTATTCTTATATAAAGGAAAATCATTTATACAAAGCTAAAGTTTGTATAAATGATCTTTTAGATCCGAAGATTTATATTAATCTTTTTAAATATCAAGATGTTTTTCAAAAAAATGGTGGATTTACATCCGAATTAACTTTTTCTTATGTTCGTGAGAGTATTCAATCTGTGAAGAAATTTATTGAAGAATATATAAATATAAAAAATTTATATAATCTTAATATTTCTTATATTGAAGGAAAGATTGTTTACTTTGGATATTCGGAAACAGAAGATGAAATAAAAGAACAAGTTAGCAATGTTAATAATATGTTAAAGAATGTTTGCTCTTCTTTTAGAGCGGTTCCTTTTAAGCAAATAGAAATAGAAGAACCTGATGAAGAAGAGGAAGAAGATGATTTTTCGATGGATGATAAATATATTCAAGAAGCCATGAATTATCGGAAAGAAAATGAGGCTAAAAGATTAGCTTTTGAAGCTCATCAAAAAGAAATGAGAGCTTACCATGAAATACAATTAAAAGATTTGAGTAAATTTGAAAGAGTTATCATTCAAGGTAAAATTTTTAAAATTGATTCTCGTGATACTCGAAAGTTTAAAATAATTTCTTTATATATTTATGATGGTACTTCTTCTGTTGAAGGAACGTTTGTTGTTAATATGGATAAAGATCCGACAAAAGCTGATGAGTTATTATCAACTTTTAAGGTTGGACAAAATATTAGATTAAAAGGTTCAAAATCTGATTTTAACGGTAAATTATCTTTAAAGATTAGTGGAATGCCAAAAATATTAGATGATGATAAACCTCTTGAAGATAAAGCCCCTAAAAAACGTGTTGAACTTCATTTACATACAAAAATGAGCGCTATGGATGCAGTTACATCGATTGAGGATTATATTGCTCTTGCTTCTTCTTTAGGACATACAGCGGTAGGTCTAACAGATCACGGATGTGTTCAAGCTTTTCCAGCTGCTCAACAAGCATCTAAAAAAGCTAAGATAAAGATGTTATATGGAGCAGAGCTTTATGTTGTTGATAAACATTTAGATAATATTTATAATCCTTCTGAAATTAAATTATCTGATGCTGAATATGTTGTATTCGACCTTGAAACTACAGGTTTAAGTGCTAGATATGATAGAATTATTGAATTTGGCGCTGTAAAAGTTCATGGTGGAATGGTAATTGATGAAGTCGATTTCTTTGTTAATCCAGATATGGAATTGCCAGCAAATATTACAAGACTTACTGGAATTACCAACGCTGATGTTTCAACTGGAAAAAGCATAAAAAAAGCTTTACAAGATATTTTAGAATTTGTTAAAGGGACTGTTTTAGTTTCACATAACGCCGTTTTCGATGTAGGTTTTTTAAATGAAGCTTTAAAAAATAATGGCTTTTCATCTTTAAGCAATCCTGTTATTGATACTCTTCCTTTGTCCAGGTATTTATTTCCAAAACAAAGAAGTCATACTTTAGGATCTATTTCTCGAACTTTAGATGTTGATTATGATGAATCTTCTGCTCACCGTGCTATTTATGATGCCCAAGTTTTAAGTGAAGTTTTTGAAGGTATGATACCTTTATTGAGCAATAATAACAATAATTTTCGTCATTGCGATTTGCGAGATTTGACTTCTGATGAAGTTTTGATGAATAGTCGTCCTTTCCATGTTACTGTTTATGCTAAAAATGCTGAAGGCTTAAAAGACTTATTTAAAATTATTTCTATTTCTAATATTCAATATTTAGCTTCTGTGCCCTTAGTTCCAAGAGATGTTTTAACAGAACACAGAAAAAATTTAATAATTGGATCAGGCTGTTTAAATGGCGAAGTATTTCAAAGTGCAATTACAAGATCTGAAGATATTTTAAAGAAAAAGATGGAATATTATGATTTTATTGAAGTACAACCGCCAGCAGTTTATTCTTTTTTGGTAAATGATGGTCAAGTTTCTAGTTATGATAATATTTTAAAAATTATAAAAGATCTAATTTCAGCAGCTAAAAGTATTAATAAAATGGTCTGTGCCACAGGCGATGTTCATTATCTTAGACCAGAACAAAAGAAATTTAGGGATGTTTATATTTTTGCTAAAGGTTTAAAAGGAGCACAGCATCCTTTAAATCCTTATCGCCGTGCACAAATGAAAGAATATGAAAATCCAGATCAACACTTTTTGACAACTGATGAAATGAAAGAGGCATTTAGTTTTTTAAATGATCCAAATTTAGTTGATGAAATTGTTGTTGAAAACACTAATATTGTCGCTGATAGTATTGAGCAAATTTATCCTATTAAAGATAAACTATATACTCCAACAATCGATAATTGTGCTGAAAATTTGGAAGCTATGGTTTATCAAACAGCTAGAGAAATGTATGGAGATCCGATTCCAAAAGAAATTCTAGATAGACTTGAGGCCGAATTAAAAGGTATTCGTGAAAATAATTATTATGTTATTTATTACATTGCTTCTCAATTAGTAACGAGAACTAATAAAGCTGGATATTTAGTAGGCTCACGTGGTTCTGTTGGTTCCTCTTTAATTGCAACAATGTCCAAAATTACTGAAGTTAACCCAATGCCACCACATTATCGCTGTAAAAAATGCCATTATTTGGAATGGGTTGATCCAAGTCTTTACCGTTCTGGTTTTGATTTGCCACACAAAAAATGTCCAAACTGTGGTGAAGAGTTAATTCGCGATGGGCATAATATTCCTTTTGCAACGTTCTTGGGATTTCATGCTGAAAAAGTTCCAGATATCGATTTGAATTTCCCATCTAATTTCCAATCTAAAGCCCATGAGATGACAAAAGACTTATTAGGAAAAGATAATGTTTTTAAGGCTGGTACAATTGAGACTGTTGCTGAAAAGACTGCATATGGATATGTTAGGGGTTATTATGAACACTTTAATATTGATCCTAATACTATTCCAGAAGCTGAAATAATGCGCTTAGCAAGTGGATGTGTTGATGTTAAAAGAACAACTGGACAACATCCAGGTGGAATTATTGTTATTCCAAGAGATAAATCGGTTTATGATTTTACGGCTATTCAATATCCAGCTAACTCTGTTGATGCTTCTTGGAAAACTACGCATTTTGATTTCCATGCTATTCATGATAATGTTTTAAAACTAGATTTACTTGGCCATGTTGATCCTTATGCTTTAAAGATGATGACTGATATGACAAGCGTAGATATTTATAAAATACCTTTTGATGATCCGAAAGTATTATCACTTTTTTCATCTACAAAAAATGTCGGGTATATAATTCCTTTACCAAATGATGCAAAAGAATATGAACAACAAGTTGGTACATTAGGTGTTCCTGAGTTTGGAACAGATTTTGTTAGACAAATGCTTGTAGAAACCCAACCGAAAACTTTCTCGGATCTTTTGATTATTTCAGGCTTGTCACATGGTACTGACGTTTATTCTGGCAATGCTGATGAAATTATTCGAAGTGGAAAAAGCACTCTTCGTGAAGTTATTGGTTGCCGTGATGATATTATGACTCAGCTCCATGATATCTATGGAATTGAATTTACTGATTCTTTTGCTATCATGGAACTTGTTCGTAAAAATAATTTTATGAAACCAGCGAATGCTGAAAAAAGAGAAAAATATGAGAAATTAATGAGAGAACACAATGTTCCAGAATATTATATTGAGTCTTGTCAAAAAATTAAGTATTTATTCCCTAAAGCACATGCTGCTGCTTATGTTATGATGGCTATTCGTGTAGGATGGTTCAAAATTTATCGACCACTGGCTTACTATGCAACTTTTTATACTGTAAGATGCGATCACTTTGATATAGAAGCAATGATGGGTGGAGTTAATGCTATTGTTAAGAAAATGAAAGAACTAGATAAAAATGGAAAATATGCTAGATCACCTACTGATAATAGTTTATATAATACTCTTATCGTTGCTCTTGAGATGGCCAGAAGAGGCATTAAAGTTGAGCCGATTTCATTGCTTAAATCAGAAGCAACAACGTTTAAAATTGATGAAGAAAAAAATTCTTTGATTCCTCCAATTAATTTAATTCCTGGACTTGGATCACAGGTTGCAGAGAGTATTGTAGAAGAAAGAAATAAAAGACCATTTACTTCTCAAGAAGATTTAGTCAATCGCACTCGTCTAGGAAATAATAAATTAAATGAAATAAAAAGTGAATATAATAAAATATTTGATTTTGGTGATTTACCAGAAAGTGATCAAATGACCTTGTTCTAATTAAACATTTAGTGATAAATTATAATGTGTATAGCGAGGTTAATAATGATAAATATATTGTTAAATACTTTGAATATAGTATTGATTTTAATCGCTGTTATTTTAGTTTCTTTTGGATTAATAGTTTTATTTATCTATTTGCATATTAAAAGTAATATAAATAGTAAACAAATTATTATGAATAATAAATTAGATTCTATTTATTTAGTATTAAATGAAAAATATGGGTTAATAAAAGAAAAAGTAATTTTAATAACCGATATTGATAAAAATGAAAAAATGCTTGAAGAACTAAAAGAAGTGGATGATAATTTAAATAAAATTGCTAATAATCAAATTCAAGTCGAAGATTCAATTTCTTTGATTCAGTATATAACTATCGAGTTAAGAAAAATTGATGGCGATGCAAATAATTATTCTAAAAATTTATTGATCGAAGATTTAAATAAGATTGAAAAAATTAATATGCAAATTGCAGAAAATGAAGAATATATTCAATCTACAAGAAGAATTTTTAATTCGAATGCTTTCAGTTTTAATCATTATATTTCTATTATTCCTAATAATTTTGTAGCAAAAAGTATGAAAATTAAATCTTATGAATATTTTCATTTAGAGGATATAACAGCTGAATATAATTCAATTAAATTTGATTAATATTTTTTAAGATGCCCAAAATTAATATTGAGGTGCAAAAATGAAAAAAATATTATCACTTGGTTTATTGACGTTAATTTTTTCTTTAGGAGCTAACAACGTTAATGCTGTGCCTTTTAATTACAAATATGAAATAAGAACAAATTCATTATCTTATAATGATCAATTAATGGGGTATTCCTATAAGAAAATCTTCATTGAGATATATGAAAAAATTTGTCTATTACTTCCTGAGAACTACCATGACGAAGCTATTAGAAAAAATATAGATAAATTTAAGATAAATAAAGAAATAAAATGTGAACTAAAAAATGGAACCTTATATTTTATTATTGAAAATGGATTAGGAATTTCAATAAAAGGAAATTTTAGAAAAAGTTTATGCGATGAAGAGAATATAGATACGCGTTTCTTTTTCTATGATATTTTTGAATAATATTAAATTTTTTAATTCTATATAATCAATATTAATTATCTATGTTATACTAAAAAAGCTATGAAAATAATTAATTTTGATGATGAATTGGCGGTAGAAATATTAAAAAGAGGCGATGTTCTAGCTTTTCCTACTGAGACAGTATTTGGTTTAGGAGTAAGATATGATAAAATTGGCTCCTTTAATAAATTGGTATCAATAAAAAGAAGACCACCAGATAAACCTTTTACTTTAATGGTTGGAAATAAAAAGATGATATATAAGTTTGCTGATGTGGATAAAAAGGCAAAAAAAGTTATTGAAAAATTTATGCCCGGCCCTATTACAGTTTTATTAAAGCCTAAAAAGGATTTATATGCACATGTAACTCTTAATTCTGGTAAAATTGGTGTTCGTGTGCCAGGATTAGAAAATTTATGCAATTTGATAAATAAAGTTAAAGTTCCTCTTTTGGTTCCAAGCGCTAATAAATCTGGGGAACCTCCTGCTCATACAACAGAAGAAATAATTGATATTTTTGATGGTGAAATAGAAGCAACTGTTTTAGGTCATATTGAAGTTGGTTCAAAGCCATCGACTATTGTAGACTTATCTGAAGAAGGAAAAATTACTCTTGTTAGACAGGGGGAATTAAGTTTTGATAAAATTAAGGAGGTATATAATTCATGAAAATTGCAATAGGAAGTGATCATGGTGGGTTTGAAGATAAAGAAATAGTAAAAAAACACTTGGAAGAAAAGGGATATGAAGTAATTGATTGTGGTACTTTTTCTAAAGAAAGTTGCAATTATCCTACTTATGCATTAAATACTGCTGAAAAAGTAAAAAATAAAGAAGCTGATAAAGGTATTCTAATTTGTAATTCTGGTGAAGGTGTAGCTATATCCGCAAATAAAGTTAAAGGCATTCGTTGTGGAATAGGCTATAATAACGATGTTGCTCATTTGGTGGTCGAACATAATAATTGCAATATGATTGCTTTTGGCGCACATTTTTTTAGTGTTGAACAAATAATGGAAATGGTTGATATTTTCTTGTCTTCAAAATTTGAAGGAGGAAGACATGAAATAAGAGTTAATATTATTTCTGATTACGAAGATAAGCACGGATTATAAAATTATCTTGAAAAATATTGAGTAAAAAATTATACTTTTTATGGGAGCTTTAAACATAAGGCTGAGAGGATTCTGATGTTGAATCGACCGTATCTGATCTAGATAATGCTAGCGAAGAGATAACATAATTTTGTTTTGTTTGCCTCTTTGCTTTCAAGGAGGTTTTTTAATGGATACAGAGAATTTGCAAAGTGAATTAGAAGAAAAAAAGATTGTTAAGCATCCTAATTCAAAAAGTGTTGATGGTTACAAAGTTAGACGACAAATTAGAAAATTATCAATGTCTGCTTTATTTGTGGCATTAAGTTTTGTACTATCTTTTTTAACTTATGGGTTACCAAAAATGCCACAGGGTGGTTCTATCTCACTTGAAGGGCTAGGAATAGTTATTTCTGGACTTTATTTAGGACCTGTTTATGGTTTTGTTGTAGGTGCTTGTTATAGTTTAATTAATCTTATGATGGATGGTGTTGTTTATCATTGGGCATCTGTATTTCTTGATTATATTATTCCTTTTGCTGGTATAGGATTAATGGGTGGTTTATTTTCAAAGTTATATTATAAGAATAAACCTTGGTCATTCTTCGTTGCTGCAATTCTTGGATTTGTAATTAAATATCTATCATCTTCTATTTCTGGTGCTTTTCTTTTTGGAGAATATGCTCCTGATAATATGCAACCATTCTATTATTCTTTTGTATATTATAACCTTCCATATAATGCAATTAGTTTAGCCGCTGTATTAGTTATTGGTGGAGCTTTATATATTCCATTACAAAAAATGACGAAGCAAGTTCAATTAATTATAGGTTAAGTATTTTTATCAATTAATTTTTTGTGGGGTGATGTTCACCCCTTTTTTGTTCTAATTATATGAGTATTCCCATAATTTTTATAGTAGGGGAAATTATGGAAATATTAAATTCGTTAATTCGGGAAAACAATATTAGTTTTTTGCGAATTTCTATTGTTGATATATTAGGAGAAAAAAGATCTATAGAATTTCCTGCATCAGCTTTAAAAGATATTTATAATAATCTTGTTAAATGTGACGGATCATCTTTATGTGGAATTGGAACAGCTGATAATTCTGATAGAGTAATTTGTCTCGATGAAAATTCTCATTATTTCATTTCTGATAATACATTGGAAATATTTGGCTTTTTGCAAGAAGAAAATGAAGAAACAACAGTTTTTGATCCACGTGAAATATTAAATAAACAAATTAAAATATTAAATTCTAAAGGATATTTTTTGAATGTCGGAATAGAGCCAGAATTTTATATTGTCGATGAAGAGACTCTTGATCCTATTGATGATGGAACTTATTTTTCCATACGTCAGGATCAAAAATCAACATATTTAAGAAAAATATGTGTCGAAAACCTTTTAAAAAGAAATTTTAATGTTTCATCTTTCCACCATGAAGTTGGACCTGGTCAAAACGAAATTAATTATCTTTTTTCTGATCCTATGAGTATAGCTGATACATTTTATATTTATAAAGAGACAATAAAAGAAACAGCACTAAAAAATAAATGTATTGCTACTTTTTTGCCTAAACCATTTAAGGGACTTCCCGGATCTGGAATGCATATAAATTGTTCGATTTGGAATTTCAAAAAAAACAATATGTTTTATGATGAAACTAATGAACATCATTTTTCTGATTTTGGTATAAATTTTACAAATGGAATCTTAAGACATATCAAAGCATTAACTGCGTTGAGTGCGACAATAGATAATTCATATTTGAGATTGCATAGTGGTTTAGAGTCTCCTAGTGGTATTTTTTATTCTTTTAATGATAGAGAAGCTGCGATACGTATTCCTAGTGCCAAACAGTCGCGAACAAGAATTGAGCTGCGTTTTGTTGATAGTACAGCACAATTATATCTTTTATTAGCTGGAATTATTTCCGCCGGTATTGATGGCTTAGAGCATCCTTTAAGAAAAGGAGACGAAAATGATATTTTACCTAAAGGTCTTTTAGAGTCTTTAAAGTATTTAGAAGAAGATGAAATATTAAATAACTGTTTTGGAAGAAAAATAATTCAAAAATATATATATGAAAAAAAGAAAGAAAAAATAGTGCCTTTCAGAAAATTAGTTATGGATTATTAAATTATATAAAATAAAATCGAATTAAATATTCTAAAAATAATGCTAATATGGTATATTGTAATGTAAGGAGGAATAAATGATGCTTTATAAAGAATTTAATAAACTTAGTCTTATTCTTAAGCTTATTCTTTTAATCATTCCTGGTGTTAACTGGGTCACCGAAGTTGTAGTTCGTTGGAGCGCAGCATTAAATAAGAAAGATATTGTCAATCTTATTTTAGCTATTGCTGTTACAATCGGTGGTATTGTCTTTGGTTGGATTGATTTTATTTGGGTAATCCTTACTGGACACTTAACTTTTGCTGATTAATTCACCTTAAAATCCTTAACGAAAGTTAAGGTTTTTTTATGAAAAAAATGTAAATAAAAAAACTGCTTTTTGGCAGTTTTTATTTATATAATTTTATTCTTGTGTTTCAGCTTCTGCTTCTTCATCAGAGATGATACCATAAGTTAAGAATGATAAGACACGATCAAAACTTAAAGAGTCTTTTCCAACAAACAAGAGTTTATCACCGACATGAAGTGGAAAATCAGGGCCAGGAGAAGTTTGAGTTAACATTGGTGTAACAACGGCAACAATGGTAGCTTCAGTATAGTTCCAAAAATATACTTCACCAATAGTTTTGCCATCAATCCAGGAACCGACAGGAATTTCAACTTCAGAGAAAGAGACAGATTCATTTGTTTGGAACATGAAAGCATCACGTAAATCTTTTATAGCTTCATTTAATTTTTTATCTAGTTCAGCCTTTTCTTCAAAGATTTCATTAATTGTATCGTATTTAGAGCTGACACGAGTTTTTGATTTCCATTTTTCGGCGAATTGTTGGGCACGTAGAGCTGAGTCAACGAAAACACCTACACCTCTTTTAATTTCAACAATTTTTTCTCTTGAAAGAATTGCAAATGCTTTTCTCATTGTTTCAGGAGAAACACCATAATATCCACCTAAAACAGAACGTCCTTTTAAAAGTGTTCCTTCAGGATATTCACCAGTTAAAATTTTTCCACAGATATCTTGGGCAATTTTAACATAACGGGCATCTTTTTCTTCTCTTGACATAAATCCAACCTCCTAAGGTTCTTAATAATTATAACATGAGAATTTTTGAATGTGAAGTAAATAACATAATTATTAATAACTAATTTTAAAGTAACATTTTTGTATTTTTTAAAAGTTGTTTTTAAAGGCGATCTATCATTTTGAACTCTTCTGCTGAGTTGTCTTTATTTAAATATTCTGAAATAATTTCTTCTTTTGAAAAATATACTTTGTCTTCGGAAGTATTGACTTCATAGATTCCTAACATGTAATCTGGAAAACTTTGTTTTTGTTTAGAAAAAGCCATCATTGAAAATGATATAATCATCGGGACACCTAAAGTTACAAAAGATAGTGTGATTATTCCAAAAAAGAAAATGGAAAATCTTGCGAAAGTTTTTCCGATGGATAGATTTAAATATTTTGAATTTACAGCACTTATTTTATATATGAGTTTTCCAATTGTTTTACGACCACGTTTAAAAACTAATGGTGGGACTAGCCACGTTAGAATACCTGAAAAGAAAAATGTTGGTATTAATTCCCAAAAAATAATGGTTTTTGATAAAAAAGAAGTGTATTCGTATAATGTTTTGTCGATTGATAGAAGGTATCCGTTGCAAGTATTATCTATAAAGTTTGTATAGATATTTACATAATCTGTTGGTGTTATATTATTATTTTCACTATTATTATTTTCTATAATTTTATTATCAGAAACAATGAAATAAGGAATACCATCTTCTTTCATATTATCATTAAGACGAAAATCATCATACATTTTTTGAATTTCTTCTTTGCTTTCTTCACCATATTCATTGGAAATGAAAACAATAAAATTATCAATATGTTCACGTAATTTATTCTTTTCTTGTGTGGTAGTGTTTAATTGGTAATGATTGTAATATGAGATAACAGAATATATTTTTCCAGTATTATCAATTTTATATAAATCACTATTTAAATGTATGGTATTGATATAATTTTGTTTTTCTTTATAAGAATTTGTTGATTTAGTTATGTTTCCAGCTATTGTAAAAGAGATAAGCCATAAGAAGGCAAAAATAAAAAAATCTATCATATTTGCTAATACACGGCGATGGAAAATTGGGCGAACGTAATTGATATTAATATTTAATGAATTGTTTTCTTCTTCATTATGAACATTGTATGTATTATCCATTATTAGTTCCTTTCAAGCGATAAATAGAATCTAAATCTTCAGTTGCAATTAATATTGTTTGACTAGATAGATCGGATAGTGTTTGGTTGTATTTATTAAATAAAAGTACAATGAATGAAATAATTAGATATATTGCTGTAATTCCTGATAATACTAAAAGTACTGTATTTGAAAATAAATCAGCAAAAGCAATTGTTGGAAAAGAAATAAATAATAAAGATGGCATAAAAGAAATTATATAGAATATAAGAGAGGATATTTTTTCGAAAATACCACATAAATTTAAATTATATTTTTTGGTTCTTTCTATTCTCATAAAGTAGGTAGCGGGTGTTTTTCCTCTGCTTGTTAAAAATGGAATTAAAACATAAAAACATATTATTGTGATGAAATAGGAGATAAAGCTGCAAATAGTAATTAAAGAGGTATTGCTTTTTTCAAGAGTGGCGATATTTTTTTCTATTTCATTATAAGATAATTCATGCCCAGGAAATTCAAAATCATTTTCTATAATATCTTTTAAAAGATTACCATAAATATTAGTAAAGAAATTTTGATAAAATTTATTATAATTGGCCTCGGATGAAGTTCCTTTATTGTCTTCAGGATATTTTAAATAATCAGAAAAATCTTCTTTATATTGATCGATAAGTGTAGGAAGACCATTTGAATCTAAGTTGTCATAATCAAAAAATTCTATGCCAGATTTATTGTTATTTTTATAAAAATTTAATAAAAAGTTTAAATCTTTGTTTCTCAAATCTATATAAAAATGACGAATAAATTCATTTTCTAAATCAGTATTGTCACCGGTATAGTAATATATGAATTTTTTCATGCTGGTTTCTAAATTGTTGATATAACTATATTTATAATCAGAATCATAAAAAAGAATTTTGCTATCGTATAGTAAATCGTATTTTTCTTTTTCTAGTGTATAAATTTCATTGGTCTTTTCATCTGTTTTAGCAATAGTTTTGCCAATTGGATAAATTATAATATTAAATAAAAAAATTGATGTTATAAGTGTGATAAAAAAATCAGCTAAAAAAGTAAGGATTCTTTTTCCTTTGGAAATAGGATAAATATCTAAATATTTTTGTTCTTGATTGTTTTCTTCTGTATTCATTGCATTGATTATAACATTTTTTTCTTTTTTTTAAAGTTTTTATTCGTGTTTTTGCATATTCCTCATATAATTTAAAGAGGTAAATATGGATCTATATATTGGAAAAGAAAAAGAAACACTTTATGATATTGCACAAAAGTATAATTTGACTTTTGAAGAATTGGTGCAGTTTAATAAAAGCTATAGGTTTAAAATGGATTTAAAAGATTGCCCGGTTCTTATTCCTACAAAGGAAAAAAGAGTGATTAATATGCCTAATAGCTATGATAAAAAATTTTTTTATGATGAAGTAAATAAATTTAAAGATGAGTTTGATAAAAGTATTTTGGCTTATTTTATATCTGAAAAATTTGGCGACTACATGAATGATGTTCTACTTTTAAAATATAAAAATCTTCAAAAACTTTTTGATAAATTTAAAAATAAAAATCCTTTAAAGATAACGGCTTCTTTAGAAGTAAAAAATATAGTTGAATTGTTTAATTCATTTATAAAGAGCATAATAGAAAAAGATTTTGATAAGATTAAATTAACTTTACAAGAAATGAACAAATGGCCAGAAAAGTTTTCTGATCGTTTTTTGGATAAATATAAAGATAAATTAGTTGTATCGTTTAAAAAGTTAATTGAGGAAATACGGGATTATATTTTAAATATTGGAAATGAAGATTATAATGAATCTTCTAAAAATAAAGATAAAATTGCTTTATTACTAGATGAGATAACCAAAATATTATTCGATTGATTTTAATGATTCAACCATTTTAACCTTTTTAATTTTTTTGTTTAAAAACAATGATACAACTAAAGCAGTTCCACCGGTAACTAAAAATCCATACATATATGAATACCAATAAATATGATACATAAAGGTTAAAAGTGAAGTGATATTAACACTTAAAACCATATATGTCATTGGAAAACCAAATAGTAAACCGAGAAGCCCCCCAATAACAGCATCAACCATCAATTCTATGGTTAATGTTGAAGCAATGCTTTTAAATTTAAATCCTAAAACCTTCATTGTAGCAATATCTCTAGTTCTTTCAGAGATATTTAAAGAAGAGAGATTATAGATAACAACAATACATAATAAAATTGCAAAGATTTTTATAACATCGGTCATCAGTTCAATTGAAGACATGATTTCATGTGCTCTAGTCATCATATCATCATAAGTATTTATTGAGCTAAATAAATTGCTTTGTAAAAGATTCTCTTTGAGATTATCATTGGAGATATCTTTTTTTCCATAAATGTAATATACGGGAACTGAACTTATATTTTCTGAATAATTAGCGGATAAATCATAGATTCCGTGAAGTATTGATGATTCGAAAATTCTATTGATTTTTTTGGTATAAGAATTTGAATTAATAGAAATGTCTATCTCATCTCCAACTTTAAGATTTAATTTATCGGCAGTAGTTTTATCAATATTTAAACCTGGATGTTCGTTGATAGCTGGAAAATATGAAGAGTTATTTTCAAGAAGATAAACAGGAGAAATTATATAGGATGTTTCTGAAATTAAAGTAGCGCTATAACTTGAAACAATTTCAACTTTTTCTACGCCTTCAATAGTATAAATATCTTCTTTTATGTTTTTATTATTTTCTAATCCTTCAGCGGATATTTTCATATTGATATTAGCATTGTAATCATAGAATATTCCATAATTTAAAGTATCCATAATTCCAAACCCACAAACAGCTAAAGATGAACAACCTAAGGTTCCTAATATTACCATAATTGTTTTAGCCTTGCTTTTAGAAATATTTCTCAAAGCCATTTTTAAAGACAAAGAGGTATGCTTATAATAAAAACTATTGGGATTTGGTACATGTTTTTGAGCAACGCTTATTTTTGGTCTTAATGTTTTTACGGGTTTCTCTTTAATGACATTTCGTGAGACAAAAAATCCACAAATTATAGTAATTAATAACATTGATATAAGCATTAATAAGGCTTGCCAAGAGAAAAAAGGAGTGGTGGTTTTTGGTAAATCCCAGAGTAAATTGTATTTAACTTCAAGAACAGGTGGAATAATAATTGGTCCCAATATCATTCCAAGAAGTGATCCAAAAAGAGTTAAAAAAGTTCCTATTCCCATATAGTGAATGTAGATATTTTTTCGAGGGACCCCAATTGCTTTTAAACATCCAATTTGTGATCTTTGTTTAATTATTATTTGTGTAATTGTTGTTAAAATGATTAAGGCGGATACTAAAAAGAAAATTATTGGGAAAACATATGGTAATTTTCCTGCTTGAGTAACATCTTGATTCAACATTTGGTAGGATTCAAGATATTCTTTTTCGGTGGCTAACATTAAATTGTTTTCTTTTTTGTTTTCGTAATATTGTCTAATTTGTTCTAAAGTATTGTCGTTACTGAGGGAATTTTTTGCTTTTATTAAATATTGATTAGAAAATGAGTCTAACTTAGAAGAAATGAGATCTTCTAAAGAAGAACCCATGAATAGACTAATTAAACCATCAAGAGAATCATAATTATAATTATTTTTTATCAAATTTAAAATTAGCTTTTTTAAATATTCAGGAGACATATATCCTAATGATGAAGAAAAAGAAGAATTTTGTACTCCTTCTGGATGATACATTTCTCCGGTTATTTTTATACTGAAATTAATTTTTGATTCCAACAAAATATTAGTGTCATTTGTCTTTAAATTATCTAATATCCTACTATATTCTAAAAGTGAATTTTTTAAGAAATTGTTACAAGTTATAGAAAAAGAATCGCCTATTTTTAAATTTTCACTTTGTAAAAATTTTCCCATAGCAAGATAGCCATATTCACCGGAAATAAGGATTGGATGAGATAATGTATTTTCTGAGTCTGAAACAATTATATTTATGCCATTTTTCTTAAAATCTACAGGCATATAAGTTCTTTTTTCTATAGTTTCAATTTCTTCAATTTGTGAAGGCAAATTTATAATATCTTTTTTATCATAGCTATTAGTTGTTACATATATATCAGCATAATTGCATGAAGAATATAAATTATTTGCTCTTTTTTCAAGCTTATTAGCATTAGAAATTAAACCGGCAAATAAACAAGTAGAAAGAAGTGAAATTAAAATTATAGAGATGAATTGTTTCCAATCTTTTTTTAAAGTTCTCAACAAATCTTTAAAAAGTATAGCGGATGTTGATAAATTCTTTTTTACCATACTATATCATCAACTTTCTTACGATTTTCTATTTTTTTATTTTCGATAATTTTACCATCGCCAATTCTAATTAGACGAGTTCCTAATTCAGCAAGATTAGAATTGTGAGTTACTACGACGATGGTAGTTTGATATTCTTCACATAGTGAAAGTAAAAGTTTAATAATTTCTTTTCCGGTTTTACTATCGAGGGCGCCAGTAGGTTCATCACATAATAATAATTTTGGATTTTTTACTATTGCTCTTGCAATAGATACTCTTTGTTGTTCTCCACCTGATAATTGAGAAGGAAAATTTTTCATTCTTTTCGTTAAACCGACATTTTCCAATAATTTTGATGTTGATAAAGGATTATTTACAATACTAGCAGCGATATTAACATTTTCATAAGCTGAAAGATTGTTCATTAAATTATAAAATTGAAAAACAAATCCTATATCATTTCTTCTGAACGATTCTAGTTCTTTATAAGAAGCTTTTCCAATATCCTTGTCATCAATTATATAGTTTCCTGAAGTTAAATTATCCATACCTCCTAAAATATTTAGCAATGTAGTTTTTCCAGCACCAGAAGAGCCTAAAATGATAACAAATTCTCCTTTATCGATAGAAAAAGAAATGTTATCTAGAGCTTTAATGGTATTATAGCCACTTTTATATTCTTTGCAAACGTTATTAATTTCTATATAAGACATAGTACTCCTCTTTAATAAAATAATAAATTCAATCTTATATTTTTCTACTTTTCAATATTAGCTTTAAAAATATCAGTAACATCGGAAATAGTGATAAATGCTTTATCATCTATTGTATGAACGATGTTTTTCATTTTAATAACTTGAAATCTGTTGACAACGATGTAAATTATTTTTCTATCAGTATTTGAGTAATAGCCTTTGGCTGGGATAATTGTTAGACCTCTAAATGTTTTGGATAATTCAGCGGCAACTTCTTGATCTTTTGTTGTAACAATCATAGCGGCCTTATTTTTATCGATACCATAGACGATAAAGTCTACTGTTTTTAATCCGCAAAGATAAGTGATTATTGAATATAATGGCAACGTCCAACTTTGGACGACAATTCCACATATGATATAAAGAATAAGGTTATAACTCATAACAAAAGTTCCGACAGTTATTCCTAGTTTTTTGCTAAAAATTACAGCTAAAACTTCTATACCATCCATAGCGCCTCCAAAGCGTACAGCTAAACCTGATCCAATACCAGAAAGAATACCGCCAAACATAGCGCATAAAAGTAAATCATTTCCAGCAACTGGAGAAGAAGTAGATACGTCAATTGGAAGAACGTCAGTTATCAACCAAGCACTTAGAGAATAAATTATAATAGTAAAAAGAGAATATACAGTAAAACAAGCTCCTTGTTTTTTAAATCCAAATATAAAAATTGGAACGTTTAATAAAACTAAAAACAAAGACAATGTTAAAAATTCTGGAGTTATTTGATCGAGAAACATTGAAGTACCAGATATGCCACTATCGTAAAGAGAAACTGGCTGCAAAAACATAGTTACTCCAACAGAATTAATGATACCAGCTATAAATAATGCTAAAAAATTAACCCAACTTAGTTCTTTAAGTTCCTTTAAAAAATTAGAAAAAATTTTTTTCATCAGTTCCTCCGTTTCTATATATCTTTAATATATTAACATGGAATGTAATTCTTAGATAGCTTGCTATGTATACAAAAATTAAATTTTGACAAAAAATTTTGTCTTTGCTAAAAATGTTTTTTTTAAAAAAATATGACAAAAAAGAACAAAATTCTTTTTTATTGTTTAACCAAAAAATAAGAAGTATAATTTATTTATGAAAACACAAAATAATAGTCAAATTAAAATTATTCGTTCCATTGCTTCGATAATAATTGATTCGCTTTCAATTATTTCTTCAATTATTATACTAATAGTAGAAAGCTTATATAATTGGAGTTCATGGTGGTGGATACTTTTAACTCCTTTTATTACTTTTGCTGGATTATGGATACTTTTATATTTGTTTGTTTTTGGAATATCATTTACATGTTCTAAAACAAAACAATATAAATCTATAAGTAAGTTTTATCATTTTATGTTCAATTTGGGATATAGCTGTTTAATAGGTTGCGGTAGAATTACTATAAAGGTTAAAGGATTAGAGAAAATGCCTGAAGATACTCATTTCCTTTTGGTTAGCAATCATCGTTCAAAATTTGACAATATGATCCAAAGTTATGTACTAAAAGATTATAATATCGCTTATATTTCTAAGCCTTCGAATTTTAAAATCCCTTTTGGAAATAGATATATGAATAGAAATTTATATCTAAAATTGAATAGAGAATCTTTAAGAGAAGGTATTAAAACTATTTATAAAGCTATTGATTTATTAGAAAATAATATTACTAATATAGGTATATTTCCTGAAGGAACAAGATCGTTAGATGGTAAATTAGGAGAATTTAAACCAGGAAGCTTTAAAATTGCTACAGTGGCACAAAAACCAATAGTTATTGTCAGCATGAAGAATACTGAAAAAATTCATAATAATTTTCCTTTTAAAAGAACAATTGTAGAGATGGATATCATCGATGTTTTATATGATGATATTCGAACAATGAATACTATAGAATTATCTGAAAAAGTAAGAAATATTATAGATGAAGATTTAAAAAACGAAAAGGAGGTTTAAATGACATACGTTCTTTTTAATTCATTAGCTAATAATCATAAAGATGAAGAAAACTCTAGAAAAGCATTAGAAGGTAAAATTTCTAGTGATTCCGTTTTCGAAGATTTGACAAAAATTGTTGATTTGAAAAAATATTTAGAAGAAAAAAGTATAGAGGATAAAGTAATTTTAACAGGTGGCGATGGAACACTTAATCATTTTGTCAATGAAATAGGTAATCTTGATATTAAATGTGAAATAGATTATTGTCCTTCTGGATCTGGAAATGATTTTTATACTGATGTAGCAAATTTTGAAGATTCTAGAGCAGTAAGAATTAATGAATTTATCAAGGATTTACCAATAGTAACTGTTAAAGGAAAAGATTATCGCTTTATTAATGGTGTTGGATTTGGAATAGATGGTTATTGCTGTGAAAAAGGTGATGAAATTCAAAGAACATCAACTAAAAATGTTAATTATGCTTCTATTGCCATTAAAGGAATGTTAATGTTTTATAAGAGCACAACAGCAACTGTTACAGTTGATGACAAAAAGCCTGTTACTATAAAAAAAGCTTGGCTCGCTCCTACTATGAAGGGAAAATATTATGGTGGAGGTATGAAAGTTACTCCGCTTCAAGATCGCAATTCTAGTGATAAAAAAGTTTCTTGTATGGTTATGCATGGGTATAGTCGATTAAAAACGTTGATTATATTTTCTAAAATATTTAAAGGTGAACATGTTAAATATAAGAAAAATGTTTCAATATTTTCTGGAAACACAATCAAAGTTGAATTTAATTCACCTCGTTCACTTCAAATTGATGGTGAGACAATTCTTGGTGTAACCTCATATATTGTTCATACAAAATAATTTATAAATTGTGTTGAAAGATAGAAATATTATTCTATTACTCAACACTTTTTTGAATAATATAATAAATATATACTTATTAATAGATAAAGTTTATAATCTTTTTTGGAAATGAGGGACATATGGAAGAAAAACAACAAATAGAACAGAATAATGACCAAAATCTTTCTTCAAAAAAGAAAATAAATTGGAAAGAGTTAGGAAAGAAAATATTAAATTATGTGATAAAAACGACTAATGGGATGGCTTATGGTCTTTTTGCCACGCTTATTGTGGGCACGATAATAAAGCAGATAGGCCAATTATCTAATGTTGATTTTATTATTAATATCGGAAGTATTTTACAGGGGTTGATGGCTCCTGGAATTGGATGTGGTATTGCATTAGCATTGAAATTAGAACCTCTCCCAGTAATTGCTGCGACTGCTGTTGGGGCGTTAAGTGCTTCTATTAGTTTTACTGGTGGCAAGGCGAATAATAATCCTTTATTAATTTATTTTGCTGTAATTGCTGCTATAGAAATATATCGTTTGATTTTTAAGAAAAAAACACCAGTCGATATTCTTTTAATACCATTTTTTATGATTATAATTGGATATGCTGTTGGGTGTGCATTAGAATTTCCATTGAATCAGATAATTTATGGAATTCAATGGCTTATTAATACTGCAACAGAATATGCTCCAATTCCAATGGGAATTGTTATTGCTGTAATTATGGGAATGGCTTTAACTGCTCCTATTTCTTCAGCAGCTATAGCAATAGCTTTATCACTTGGAGGAATTCCTGGTGGTGCAGCGGTTGTCGGATGCTCGGTGCAAATGATTGGATTTGCTGTGCAATCTATCAGAGATAACAATATTGGAAAAGTTATATCTATTGGAATTGGGACTTCAATGCTTCAATTTAAAAATATATTAAAAAAGCCAGTTATTTGGCTTCCAACTATATTAACAAGTGCTATTTTAGGCCCTATTTCAACAGCAGTATTTAAAATGACATCTACACCTGCAGGTGCTGGAATGGGAACGTGTGGACTTGTTGGACAATTAGGAACTTTAGAGAGTATGGGATATAATAATCCTATGGCTTATATTGGAATTTTAGTTCTTCATTTTATAGCTCCAATAATTTTAGTTTTCTTATTTGATTTATTATTTAGAAAACTAGGAATTATTAAAAAAGGTGATTTTGAAATATAGTTCTAACAAAAAAACTATTAAGGCTTAGAATTGAAAATCTAATACCTTAATAGTTTTTTTATTGATCATCTACACCTGTAATACTAATTCCAAAGCCATCATTTCCTAGATGAACAAGGAAGACTGGGCCAACTCTATCAATCGTTGAAATCGATATGTTTTGATATTTTTCTTTTACCATCTTTTCCATTTTATCGATGTTTTCTTTATTTGGGCCAAGATAGACAAATCTTAAATAGACTTTTTTATATTTTTTGGAATATTCTTCTATAAAATTCATAAAGTAGGAAATGATTTTTGGTGTAACTCTTTCTTTTTTAGTTAATTCTAATTTTCCATCAATCATTTCAATTACTGGTTTTATTTTAAATAAAAGACCAATTGTACAAGAAATTTTTGAAAGTCTACCACCTCTAAAAAGATGTACTAAATCTAAAAGAGTAAAAGCGAGGTGGGAATCGTGGCAATAAATATTAGCTTTAGCTGCTAAATCTTTTCCGGAGATATCTTTATCTCTCCAATAGGAAAGGGCTATTAAAATATTGGTTATTCCGTAGTTATTAATATTGGTATCAACATTATATACATGATTTTTTTGATCATCATCTAAAGAATCAATAGCCATATTTGCGACATTATAGGTTGTAGAATTTTCTTTTGACATGGTCATAATGATAATGTCTTCATATCCTTCAGAAAATAATTTTTCTAGAGCTAAGAGAAATTCACCGGTAGAAGGGGAAGAAGATTTTAAATTTTTTGTGCTTTCCAAGCGTGAAATAATGTCTTCATCTTTTAGGTCTAATTCTCTTTCTTCTTTTCCTTCAATCATTACATGGAGGGAAACTTGTTCATATCGGAAGGCTTGAACAAATTCTTCAGGGACAATAGTTGTAGAGTCTACTATAAAAGCGATTTTGTTATTCATTTTTTCTCCTTTACATAAAGCAACATATACATATAAAAGATTTTCTTAGAATAAATAATATAATTTAATTATCTAATCTACATTTATTTATTATGATTTAAATAAAAAAATATAATCAGTTATAAGAAGTTACATATATACAAAAAATAGTATCCAATTGCATTCATATAGCTAATTTTTTTCGTAATCATTAACTATGTACAAATTATACAACCTATTATTTTTTAATTCTACATATTTTAGAATTTAAATAGGAATTTATTTGTCATTTTTGAAAATATGGCATTCAAAAAAGCGTGATAATAAAAAAACTGATACTTTGCAGTACCAGCTATATTTTCTTAATGGTGCCGACGAAAGGACTCGGACCCTCCACCTACTGATTACAAGTCAGTTGCTCTACCTGATGAGCTACGTCGGCAATTGCTTTCATTTATGGTGGACACTACAAGGATCGAACTTGTGACCTCTTCCGTGTGAAAGAAACGCTCTCCCAACTGAGCTAAGCATCCGCGCATGTTTAATTTTATCAGTTAAGATATTATTTTGCAATAGTTTTTTTGAATTTTAAGAAAAATAGTTTTTAGTTTGTTCTTATTAATTTTTATAAACATATTTTATATTATGAAATATGAATTAATAAATGCATTGGTGACGCCTTTTGATGATAATAATCAAATTGATTTTGATATATTAAAAAAATTAATAAAAAAAACTGAACATTATCATGATGGTTATTTAGTTGCTGGAAGTACTGGTGAAGGCGATAGTTTGACCGAAAAAGAAGTTCAGAGCTTGATAGATTTTTTAGCACTATATAAATTTCAAAAAATACTATGCATCTGTGAAGATTGTACGCAAAAAGTTATCGATAAAATATCATCATTAAAAATACCTAAAGATTTTAAGATTCTTTTGCGTATTCCATGCTATTATCTTCCAAAAGAAAGCGGAATTATAAAACATTTTGTTCAAATATTTAATAGATTTAAACAATATCAATTTATTATTTATGATATAAAGAAAAGAACTAATAGTACAATTTCTATTGATGGCTATAAAAAGATATGCAATAATTGTAAAAATTTTTATGGAATTAAAGATTGCAATAATGATTTTTTTAAGATAGAAAAATTATCCAAATTTACTAATGTCTATTGTGGAAATGATGAAAAGATTAAAGAATATTTAAAACATGGAGCGATTGGTCATATTTCTGTTTGTTCAATTTTTGAAGAAAACTATTTTTTAAACTTGGATTCAAAATTGAATTTTGAATATTCAAATCTCCCTAATCCAATTGGAATTAAGAAAAAATTAAAAGAATTAGGCTTTTCTTCAATGAATTTGCGATTGCCTTTAGATTTTTAATTGTCATAAATTGATTTTTGTCAGTTTTTTGTCTTTTTGAAAAATACTTTTTGAGTATAATAAAATTATGGCAAAAAGTTTTGGTAACTGGTTTTATAGCATCAAAAGTGAATATCGAGTGATTTTACTCGGAAATTTGTTTTTGCTTGTTTTGTTTTTCTCATTATTCTTTTTATTCTTTAATGGGAATATTGATTGGCCATTAGGAGTTTTGACTGCTATTCCTTTTGCAAATTTAAATTATTTTTTATTTATAAAATCAGTAGATGGGGTTTTGGCAACAAAATCCAAAGGCATTTTTAGAATTGATTTTTTTGTGCGATATATTATTCTTTTAATTCCAATTGCCTTATCTTTAATTTTATGGTACTATTCAATAAGAGTTATAAACCCTATAGCGATAGGTATTTCTTATATAGTTTATAGAATTGGGTTATACTTGCCATTTATCAAGGATGTGGGAAATGAGTAGTATATTGTTTAGTTTAGGGGTCCATGCAACTGAAGGATTACCAGGCGAAATTTATAGCAGCATAATTCTTATGTGCATATTATTAATTTTTTGCATTGTTGTTAAAATTAAAGCCCACTTTACCGATCCTTTGAAAAGACCTAAGGGAATTGTTTTTATTGCAGAAACTTATGTTGGATATATAGATTCATTAGTTGAAGAAAATATGGGAAAACAATTTAAATTTTTGAGTCCATATTTTGGCTTTTTAGCGGCATATATTTTTGGATCATTTTTGATAGGCGTTTCTGGTCTTCCTTCTCCTTTAACTTTCTATTGGATTCCATTTATGTTAGCATTAGTGACATTTTTAATGATTAATATCACATCGCTATATTACAATAAATGGAAATATTTTAAGCAATTTGTTTTCCCAATTCCTATTGTAGGTATTTTCTCTCTTTTTGCTCCACTTTTATCTTTGTCTTTGCGTTTATTCGCCAACGCTTTAGCTGGTTGGATTATGTTATATTTGGTTTATTCTTTATTAGAGAATTTAAGCGCTATGATTTTCGGAGGATTGCCTTTCTTTATAGCTCCTTTTATTACTCCGATTCTTCATATGTATTTTGATTTATTCTCTGGTTTTATTCAAACAACAGTTTTTGTATTATTATCAATGTTGTTTATTAGTAATGAGGTTCCAGATGCTGAAGATTTGGAACAAAAAGTTGCAGTTGTTGCAAAAGATTAATTATGGTATCTAAGGAGGTTTATATATGGATGCAAATAGTTTGGTAAGAGGACTTGCTGCTATTGGTGCTGGTATTGCAGTTCTTGCTGCTGTCGGACCTGGTATTTCAGAAGGTATGTGTGCAGCTAGTGCGGTTAGTTCTGTTGGTCGTAATCCAGATGCTTATAAGAAAATTCGTTCTACTATGCTTCTTGGTTGTGCATTAACAGAAACATCTGCTTTATATGGTCTTTTAATTGCTATTTTACTTATTGTTTTCGGTGTAATGTAATATTGTCTTATGTTAGTTTTACAATCTTTATTTCCTGGTGCTCAGGACATTATAGATAAGCTTTTTCCAAGTGGTTGGCAACCATTTTTAGTGCAATTTATTGCAATGTTAGTTTTGGTTGCAGCGTTTTTTATATTTTTGTTTAAACCTGTTAGAAAAATAATCACAACAAGACAAGATCATATCGAAGCAAATATTAAGGAAGCTGAAGAAAAAAGATTGTCAGCAAATGAGTATCTTTCTAAATCACAAGAAGAAATTAAAGTTGCTAAAATTAAAGCGCAAGATATTATTGTTGAAGCACAAAAAACTGCAGAAAATGAAAAGAATAAAATTATCAATGCTACTAAAGAAGAAGTACGCAATTTAAAAATTGCTGCTGATAAAGACATTGAAGAATCTCGAAGAAGAGCAAAAGATGATATAAAAAGAGAAATCATTGATGTTGCTTTTCAAGCATCTGAAAAGATTTTGCAACGTGAAATCAATGAAGATGATAACGAAAAAGTTTTAAATAATTTTATTGATTCATTAAATGAGGAAGAAAAATAATGAATAGATTGAAAGCTTCTTCACGCTATGCTGCAGCTTATTTTACAGCAATGGAACGAGAACATATATCTGAAGAAAAAAAAGAAATTGAAGATTTTTTAGAATATTTAAATAATGATATTGTCTTCAAAAAATTTTTGATTTCACCTTCTTTTGATAAATTTAAAAAAATTAATATTTTAAATGAATTAAAAGATAGAAAAATAATTTCTAATAAATTATGTAATTATTTGAAAATCATTCTCGATAACAAAAGAAGCTTTTATTTAGTTGATATTTTAGAAGAAACGGTAAAAGAAGCTGATAATATTGAAGGCATTAAATGCGGAATTTGTTATACAGCTTTTGAATTATCAAATGAAATGAAAAACAAATTGACTTCGGCTATAAGTAAAAAGTTAAAAGCTGAAGTTAAATTAAAATTTATATTGCAAAAGAATTTGATTGGCGGTGTAAAAATATTTATTGATGATCGCCTATTTGATAGTTCTTTAATTGCTATGAATGATACTTTAAAAACACAAGTTGAGGAGGGCGAATAAATGGAAATCAAACCATCAGAAATCAGTGCTCTTATAAAAGCACAAATCAACGATTATGATAGTAAATTAGAAGATAATGATGTAGGAACTGTTGTTACTTTTGGCGATGGTATTGCTACTATTTATGGTCTTTCAAATGCTATGAATGGTGAATTACTTATATTCCCTCATGATGTATATGGCCTAGTTATGAATCTTAATGAGGATTCTGTAGGTGCTGTTTTGTTTGGTAATGCTGATTTTATTAAAGAAGGCGATATTGTTAAAAGAACAAAACAAGTATTTTCAGTTCCTGTTGGTGAGGCTCTTCTTGGACGTGTTATAAATGCTTTAGGACAACCGATTGACGGAAATGGAGAGATTAAAACTACAGAATTTCGTCCTGTTGAAAAAATAGCTCCAGGTGTCATGACAAGAAAAAGCGTTGATGTTCCTTTAGAAACAGGAATTAAAGCTATCGATGCTATGATTCCTATCGGTAGAGGACAAAGAGAATTAATTATTGGTGATAGACAAACTGGAAAAACTGCTTTGGCAATAGATACAATAATAAATCAAAAAAATAAAAATATGATTTGTATTTATGTTGCTATTGGACAAAAAAATTCTACAGTTGCCAGATTAACTGAAAAACTTAGAAGAGAAGGTGCAATGGACTATACAATAGTTTTATCTGCTTCTGCTTCTGAACAAGCTCCTATGTTATATATTGCTCCTTATGCAGGTTGTGCTATAGCTGAGTATTTTATGGAACAAGGAAAAGATGTCTTAATTGTTTATGATGACTTATCTAAACATGCTGTTAGCTATCGTGCTTTATCTTTATTATTGAAGAGATCTCCTGGTCGTGAAGCTTATCCTGGCGATGTTTTCTATTTACATTCAAGACTTTTGGAAAGATCTTGTAGATTGAACAAGGAACATGGTGGTGGTTCTATTACAGCTTTACCAATAGTTGAGACACAAGCAGGTGATATTTCTGCTTATATTCCAACAAATATTATTTCCATTACTGATGGTCAAATCTTTTTGATGAGCGAATTATTTAATGCTGGACAAAGACCGGCGATCGATTCAGGTTTATCAGTTTCTCGTGTTGGATCAGCAGTTCAAACCAAGGCTATGAAACAAGTGGCTGGATCATTAAAAATCGATTTAGCTAATTATCAAGATATGGCTGCTTTTGCTCAATTTGGATCGGATCTTGATGCGGAAACTCAAAAAGTTTTAAATCATGGTAGAAGGTGCATGGAAGTATTAAAGCAATCTCAATATCATCCTTTGACAACAATAGATGAAATTCTTGAATTATTTAATGTTAAGTATGGCTATCTAAATGCTATTGAAATTAATGAAGCTTCTACCTATTTAGAAGAAATGAAAGCGTATATTCATACAAATTATGAAGAATTGGTTTTAAAGTTAAAAGAAAAGATGATATTTGACAATAAACTAATTGAAGATTTTAAATTAGCAATGCTCGAATTTCAAAAATTATATTTGAGCAAGAAAGAATAATATGGGTAGTTCAACTTTAGCCGGAACAAAGCGAAGAATTAATTCTGTTCGTTCTACATTAAAGATAACCTCTGCCATGAAAGTTGTTGCGACAGCAAAATTAAAAGGGTATCGTGACAAAATGGGTAAAGGTAGTTTTTACCTTGACAAAATGAGAGAAGTTTTAGCTAAGGTAACCTGTAATATGGAAGATGATGATCCAGATAACATTAATATGTTTGCTACAGGTGATAAAAAATTAATTTTAGTAATTTCTTCTTCCTTAGGTTTATGTGGAGCTTATAATACAAATATTAATAAACTATTTCATAAAAACTATAAAGAAGGTGATGAAGTTTTAGTTGTTGGCCATAAAATTGCTTCTCATCTTGATTATGAACATATTCCTTATGACGATCAATTTATAAATGCTTATCAAGGTTTTGATTATTCTGTTTCAAGAAAAATAGGAAAATATTTAATGGAACAATTCAAAACAAAAAAATATGGTTCTGTTCTTATTATAGGCACTCATTATGTCAATTCTATTAAATTTCAACCAACAGCTAAGGTACTATTTCCAATAGTTGCTGATGTTAAATCAACTAATCCAGCAGATATTTATGCGATTATTGAACCTAGCCCGCAAAAAGTTTATAAAGAATTATTACCTCAATATGTTAATTCTTTAGTAAATAATATTTTCTTAGAATCAGCTGTTAGTGAATATTCTTCAAGAAGAAATGCTATGGAAAATGCTTCAGATAACGCCGAAGAAATTATAGATGAATTAGAATTACAATATAACAAGGCTAGACAAGCTCAAATTACACAAGATATTACAGAAGTTGTTTCTGGTGCAAACGCTAATAAATAAAGGAGAAATTATGAAGTCTAACGACAGTGGAAAAGTTCTTCTAAATGAAGGAACTATTGTGATGGTTCAAGGTCCAGTAATCGATGTACGTTTCGATGAAGGACATCTTCCTAATCTTTTGAATGCTATTGAAATTCCTTTGCCTGACGGGAAAAAGTTGATTTCTGAGGTTATGCAACATATAGGGGATGATGTTACAAGAACAGTTAGTATGGGTCCAACAGAAGGCTTATATCGTGGAATGAAAGCTTATGATACTGGTTGCCCAATTAAAGTACCTGTTGGACAAACAACTTTGGGAAGAATGTTTAATGTTTTAGGAGATCCTATTGATGATAAGGATTTTGATCAAAATGTTGAGCATTGGTCAATTCATCGTCCAGCTCCAGTTTTTATTGATCAAAAAACAAGTTCGGAGATTTTAGAAACTGGAATTAAAGTTATTGATTTGCTTTGCCCATTTGCTAAAGGTGGTAAAGTTGGCTTGTTTGGCGGTGCCGGTGTTGGCAAAACTGTTTTAATTCAAGAGTTGATGCATAATATTGCTGCTGATAAAGGTGGAACTTCAGTTTTTGCTGGTGTTGGTGAAAGAACTCGTGAGGGTAATGATCTTTATAATGAAATGAAACAATCGGGAGTTTTGAGTCAAACAGCATTAGTGTTTGGTCAAATGAATGAACCTCCAGGTGCTCGTATGAGAGTAGCTCTTAGCGGTCTTACGATGGCAGAATATTTCCGTGATCATGATAAAAAAGATGTTTTATTATTTATCGACAATATTTTCCGCTTTACACAAGCTGGTAGTGAAGTCAGTGCACTTTTAGGAAGAATGCCATCTGCTGTTGGATATCAACCAACATTGGCTACAGAGATGGGACAATTACAAGAAAGAATTACTTCAACAAAAAATGGTTCAATTACTTCTGTTCAAGCAATTTATGTTCCAGCAGATGATTTAACAGATCCAGCTCCAGCGACAACTTTTTCGCATTTGGATGCAAAAATCGTTTTGGATAGAAAGACTTCTGCTTTAGGAATTTATCCAGCTGTTGATCCGTTAGAATCTTCTTCAAATATTTTAGATGAAGCAGTTGTTGGTAAAGAACATTATGAGGTTGCTCGCGGAGTTCAACAAATACTTCAAAGATTTAAAGAATTGCAAGATATTATTGCCATATTAGGCATGGACGAATTAGGAGCTGAAGATAAAATTATTGTTGCTAGAGCACGAAGAATTAGAAATTTCTTGTCTCAGCCATTCCATGTCGCTGAAGTATTTAACAACCAACCTGGTATTTCTGTTCCAGTTCAAGATACTGTTCGTTCTTTTAAAGAAATTTTATTGGGACATTATGATGATCTTCCAGAGCAAGCCTTTTTATATGTTGGTACTATTGAAGATGCAGTTGAAAAAGCTAAACGTTTAAAGGAAGGTAATTAATGCATTTGCAAGTAGTTACTCCATTAGGAATTGTAATTGATAGAGATGGAGTAGATAAACTTAATGTCAAAAGCAGTACTGGTTGGTTAGAAATTTTACCAGGGCATGAAGATTTAATTACACCTCTTGTTCCTGCTGTTTTTCATTACACAACTTCGATGCATATTTATGATTTAGTTATTACAAATGGTGTAATGAATATAGAGAATAAAACAGATTCTGTTACAATTATTGCTGATGCAACATTTTATAAAAATCAAATTGATTATAAAGTTGTTACTGAACTATTGGAAAATGCAGAAAAACGTTTAAAATCAGCAAATAATCGAAGAAGTATTTCAGATATACAAAGTGAAATTTCTGAACAAAGAGCAAAATTAAATTTATTAAACTATCCAGGAAAAAAAAGAATTTAAAATAGTTGTCACACTCAAAAAAACAAGTAGAATTGTTTATATAAAGTGTGGCAACTATTTTTATTAGAAATCTAAACTATTCTTATAATAAACAAACTATCTTTAGAAATTTAAATTTTAGTGCAAAAGCAGGAGAGTTTGTTATTATTTTAGGTCGTTCTGGAACTGGAAAATCTACTCTTTTATATTTAATAGATAAAGATATAAAAATGCAAAAGGGAAAAATCCAAATAATGCCGGAAAATGTAATTGTAAGTTTAGTTTTTCAATCTCCAACTTTTATAAAAAATATAAGTGTTATTGATAATATTAAGATTCCTTTAATTGCAAAAGGGATTGACAAAAAAACAATATCAGAAAAATCCGAGTGCATTTTAAAGAAAATTGGAATTTATGATTTGAAAGATCGAAATATTGATGAATTATCTGGAGGACAACTAGCAAGAGTTCAAATTGCTAGAGCATTAATAGTAAATCCAGATGTTTTGTTATTAGATGAACCTACGGGTTCTTTAGATGAAGAAAATGCCAAGTATGTTATTTCCCTTTTTAAGGAACTCTCTTTAAATATACTTGTCATTATGGTTACGCATAGAGAAAATTTTGCTTATGCCTATGGAGATAAAGTTTATTTATTAGAAAATAAAAATTTGACATTAAAATTTGAAAAAGAAAATTTTGAAAAGAAATCTATATCTTTTAAAGAAGAAATTGAAGAAAAAAATATAAAAATAAAATATTCTTTAAAAATTGGATGTATTTTTTTGAAAAGTAAATTAGGGAGAAGCTTGATTTCAATGTTCTTTTTAACTTTAGTCTTTTCAATGATGAGCTTATTTCTCGATGTTATGAGCAATACAAGAAATATATTTTTTGATGCTGCAAAATCATTTGCAAATTATAATGTTTGTCATGTATCAAAAATTGAAAATGAAAAATTAGATGACAATTTATCATTAGTTAAAAAGACTTTTCCAAGTGAATTGGAGAAAAAATATGAACTATATATTTCTTTTGACTATATTTTAGGAAATACTATTAAAGTTTTAAATTCTGATGAAACAGAATATATCGATGCTAATTTTGAACCGATAATAGGAGAAAATAATTTTAAATTACTTTGTGGTAGAAATATTCTCCATGATAATGAAATTTTAGTAAATAATGTTCTATCTTCTGAATTGAAAATGAATTTAGATGAATTGTTAGGGAAGAAGATAGAAATTAATAAAGCGGTTCAAATTATTTCGGAAAAAAATAATCAAAAATGTTTTGACACTGTGATGTTTAATCAAAATTATATTATTGTTGGGATAGTGGATGAAATAATAGGACTCAATAGTGGAAAAGTCTATTATTCTTATGAAAATATGTATCGAAAATTAAGTACCTATAATTTAATTAATGCAAGTGAGATATTTGAAAAGAAAGTTACAATTATCGATAGAATAAAAAATGCTACAGAAGATGATTTTGTAAAGTCTTATAAAGCATTAATTGTAACTGATGAACCTACTGAATTAAAAAAATATTTAAATGATTCATTTGAAGTTACTTCTACAGCATTATCTTATATTGAAAATAGCGAGAGTATTGTAAATAGTTTTCTTTCGATAATGGAAATTTTTTTGATTTTAATTGCCATAGGGGCTTTTTTATTAGAACTTTTTACTATAGGTACAATATACGAAGAACAAAAAAAGATTTTAGCTCTGTTTATAACTTTTCATCTTAAGAAAAATAATTTTGAGATGATTTATTATTCTTTATCATTTATTTACTCTTTTATTTCTTTTTTATTATTTTTCCTTTTTAAATTGATAGAAGTGGTTATATTTAATTGTTTGATAAAAAAATATGGATTTATTACTTTTTTAGATTTTACTTTTATAAATATTAATAATATTATTATGCTAATTGTCATTTTTACTTTATCATTAATAGCTTCTTCATTAGTTTTATATTTATTAAAAAAGAAAAATTTAGTATTAAGTTTGGCGGATGAAGTATGTTAGAATGTGAAAATTTAACGGTGATTTATTCTAATGGTGTTAAAGCATTAGATAATGTTAATCTGAAATTTAGTAATACAGGATTATATTATATAATTGGTCATTCAGGTTCTGGCAAAAGTACTTTTTTAAATGTTTTATTAGGAAAAATAAAAAAATATGAAGGTTCAATAAAGTTATTTTCAAAAGAAATTAATAAAATGAATGAGAAAGAACTAGATGAAATTAGAAAAAATAAATTGTCTATTTCGTTTCAGAATGCTGAGATGGAAAAAGAACTAACTATTTATGACAATTTAGATTTTATTCTGCAAAACAATATTAAAAAGAAAAAAGAAAGAAGAAAAATAATATATAAAATATTAAAGGAATTAGAAATATTCAAAATAAGAAATAAGACTGTAAATAAAATTTCTGGAGGGGAAAAAGCGAGAGTAAATATTGCAAGATGTTTAATAAAAAAGAGTTATATTTATTTTTTGGATGAACCATTAAATGGTTTGAATAAAAAACTTAGAGAAAAAGTAAATTTAATCTTAGAAAATTATGCTCAAAGAAGTTTAGTCATTGTAATAACTCATCAAAAAGATGAAATATGCTCTAAATCTGGAATAATTAATTTTGTCGATGGAAAAGCAATTAAAATAAAAGAAAATCAAATTGTCGAGAAGAAAAGATTAATAATTGCAGAAAAAGAAAATATAAAATTAAGGTATACAAAAAAGAGTATTCGAAAAATCATTTATAATAAATTTAGAACGATGTGTACTATGCTTACTATTATAGTAGCTTTAGTTACTTTTGGAATTGCTAATCTTTTAACTATTGGTGTATCAAAAGATATTGAAAAGTCATTGACTAGCAATATAGTAAAGAATTCTATTTCTGTCGAGAAGAAAAACTATGTTTCTTTAAATGATGAAAAGAAAAATATTTTGGATTCAGAAATAGAAAAATTATATTGGATATATAAAGATAATATTTTAGAAAAAGGTTTTTATTTTGATATTAATTTTGAAAGCAATTTTCCTAATAAGAACAAAGTTAATTTATTGATAAATGATAAGGAAGTAAATATTCCGACATTAGATACATCACTTTTGAAAAATTTTAAATTACCTTATGAGGCAAATGTTTCTGTAAAAGATAATAATATGAAGTATGACGAAATATACTTGATTTTAAATGAAAGACAATACAAAGATATTTTTAAAAACAAGAAAATACAAAATGTCTGTGAAGATAATAATATATTTTTATATTTTCAGTTTTCCAATATTGAATGGAATTATCATTTTGAATATTTAATTAGAGTTAAAAAAATATTTTTAGGAGAAAATATATCACTGGTTCATTGTAGTGGAAATTTCTTGAAACATCTTTTAATTGATGAAATGGAATTGCTTTATAGTGATAATTTAGAGTCCACAGATAAATATCCTTGGACATATAAAAGAAAAAGTTATTGCTTAATCAGCGAAGATAAAAAGGAGGAGTTTCTTTCTAAATTATTAAATGATAATAGATTTAAAAATTATAATCCTTATATTCTAGATGAAACATTTCCTTGTCGAATATGTTTTTATGAAAGAACTAGTGAGAGAATTGATTTAGAAGAAGTTATAAGAATAGGCAAAAGTAAGGCAGGATTACAAAAATATTCATTGACAACAGGAATGTATCAATATGGAGATGAAGGAATTTATGCTGGCTTTGATCGTCCTTTTTATGTTGCTTATGGAAAAGATAAAATCAATAAATTGATTGATAAATATGATATTTCTACTACGCCGATATTGACTTCTTTAAATATGAAAATAGATGATAATATCGCTGGAGGTGATATTTATTCGAGTTCTAATAAAAATAATTTTTTGCTAGAAACTATTTCTGATTCAGAAGATTTAAAAGGAAGAATAAAAATATCATCATCTCTTGCTAAAAAATTAGAAATAAATTTAAATTTATCAAATAAAATACATTATGCTTATTTAGCTAAAACAATTTATAAAAAAGAAAAGTACTATCATATTTTTAAAACTGGAGATTTGGAAGTGGCGGAAATTATAACGGATGAAAAAAATAAAATTTATCAAAATGCAGAATTCTGGACCATTTTTGGAATTACAAAGTTATTAAATGAGGAGGCATGCAATATTTCTAAAATAATTTTGACTTATGATGAAAATGCAAATATAAATAATATAAAAAATGAATTTCAAAAGAATTATCCAAATTATTATTTTCAAATTTGTGGTGAAAAAATTGAAAATAGTATACGGCCGATAATAAATTTAATTAAAAATGTACTTTATTTTTTTTCAGGATTATCATGCTTAATAGCTACCTTTTTATTGGCTTTTTCAATTTTATTAGTTGTTATAGAGGATAAAAATGTTATTATGATGAAAAATTTACTTGGAATAAAAAAGCATGATATAAAAAATGAATATCATGCTTTAGCTGTTTTTTATTCTTTAATACCAGGTGTTATTTCTTTTTTTACAGTTTATATTATGCAGTTTTCTTTGGAAAATATTTTGTCTAATGTTATGAGCAATACAGATTATAAAGCGGGTATTATTTCTTCTTTATTGACTCTTCTTTTAAGCTTTTTTATAAGTTTTTCATGTTTTCCATTCATAGATATGAAAATAACTGATGTTTTAGAAACAGGTAATAAAAAATATAGTATCAAGGAAAAAATCAATCGATTTTTGACCAATCGATAGGAGTTAATTTATTTTCTAGAAGTATTTTATTTGTTTTAGAAAATGGATGACTACTGAAAAAACCATTATGTGCAGAAAGTGGAGAAGGGTGTGCACTTTTTATTATGATATTTTTAGAATCGATAATTTTTTCCTTTTCTTGAGCGTTTTTCCCCCATAAAATAAATACTACCTTGTGATTTAGACCATTTATCTTTTTTATGATTGCATCTGTGAAATCTTGCCATTTAAAATCTTTATGAGATAAAGATATTCCTTCTTCAACTGTTAAAATAGTGTTCAGCAATAGTACTCCTTGTTCAGCCCATCCTTTTAATGAATGTCCTATTGATGTATCAATTGATAAATTTAAGTCATTATTTAATTCGATCAAAATATTTTTGAGACTTTTTGGAATTTTTACACCAGGATTTACACCAAAAGCTAGTCCAGAAGCAAAACCTTTAGTTTGATAGGGGTCTTGGCCTAAGATAACAACTTTTACTTTGTTTAAAGGTGTTAAATTTAAAGCTTTAAATAAATTTTCTATGGAAGGAAAAACGGTTCTTTCTGCATATGCTTTAAGAACCGTTTTATTTAAATTTTCTTTAAATTCTGGTGATAATTCCAAGTCTTGATAACTATTATCTAAATTTTGGAATATATCGTTTATCATATTAGATATTTGCGTTATGGAAAACTGATTGAACATCTTCGACTTCATCAAGAGCATCGAGTAAGTTCTTTAATTTTTGCTTTTCTTCTCCATCGAGATCGACGACATCGACTGGAATCATTTTAGTTTCGGCTACATCAATTTTTTCAACGCCATTTTGATTTAAAACATCTTTAGCTTTTGCCAATTCTTTTGGAGAAACTAAAACTCTGATAACGTTATCTTCAACTTGTTTAACTTCTTTTACGTCAACTTCATTTAATATTAAAGTTTCTGTTAAAGCATCAACATCGTTTCCAACAAATTCAATAACACCGGCATCTTCAAAGTGGAATGCAGCTGAACCACTTCTGTCAGAAATAGTTCCACCATGATGTGTAACAGCAGCTCTTACATTTGCAAAGGCTCTTTTGTTATTATCTGTTAATGTGTTGATAACAATTGCTGTACCGCCAGGTCCAAATGCTTCGTATCTTCCTGCTTCGTAGCTATCAGCCGAACCGCCTTTAGCTTTTGCAATAGCTCTTTCGATGACTTCTCTTGTGACATCTTGAGCTTTCCATTTTTCAATAGCTGATCTAAGAGCTAAATTTTCTCTTGGGTCTGGAGTACCAGATTTTGCAGCAAGATAGATTTCGCTAGATGCTTTCATATATAACGCACTTTTTCTTGCGTTTGTGGCTGCCATACTTGCAGCGCGTACTTCGTGTGCACGTCCCATATATTAACCTCTCTTTATATATCTTATTAATTTTACCGCTTTTTTTCTTTTCTTTCAAGTAGTGCAGCAATGTAAAATAATAAAAACGCTGAAGAAAAACATCGATTTAAAATGATTGCTTTAATTTATTTTAACTAATATAAATTAATTAATAATAATTATGATTTTTTAAGAAAACAATGTTTATAAATTGAGTAAAATTGTTTCAATAAATTTATTTCTTATTATATTTATTGCTAATTTTTCTATTTTCAATTGAATTTTTAAAATGTATTAATTGAAGATAATCTAAATTCTAGATATAATAAAGAGAAAGATTTTGTGGGGGCTTTAGTATGGTTTTAGAAAAGAATTATATTTCATGGGATGAATATTTTATGGGAATTGCAATATTGAGTTCAAAAAGAAGCAAAGATCCTTCAACGAAAGTAGGAGCTTGCATTGTTTCACAAGATAACAAGGTACTTTCTTTGGGATATAATGGAATGCCAATTGGTGTTGACGATAATTTAATTCCATGGGAAAGAGAAGGAAAAGAACTTGAAACAAAATATCCATATGTATGCCATGCAGAGCTTAATGCTATTTTAAATTCTAATCATGATTTAAAGAATTCTAAAATTTATGTTACTTTGTTTCCTTGTAATGAATGTGCTAAAGCGGTTATTCAATCTGGAATTAAAGAAGTTATTTATTTGAGTGATAAATATGAAAATACAAACTCGACTATCGCAAGTAAAAAAATGCTTAATATGGCTGGAATAAAATTGACTAAATATCATGGAAAAATCTTAGTTCCTGAATTTGTTGGAGATAAAGAAAATGTCTGATTTGATAAATGAACAAAATAATACTCTTAATGAAAAAGAAAAGATAGAAAGATTAAAAAAAGATATTAACAAAAAAGCAACCAAAAGAATTATTTATGGAAGTTTAGCAATTATTTTTTGCTATGCAATGATTCTTGGAATTATGTATGGTGTTTCTAATGGCGATGAAAAAACTAGAATGATTGTTCTTATTGTTTTTGGAAGTTTATTAGGAGCAAGTTTATTAGCTTTTATTATTTATGTTTGTCTTAAATCTTATTTTGATAAAAAATATCTTGATCCTGAATATGTTGACAAGCGCAAGCAAAAAATGCAATTGCGAAGAAAAAATAGAAAAGGTGAAAAATGAGTGAAGCGATAAGATTTAGTCATGTTTATTTTAGCTATGAACAAAATAAAGATGTAGTTGAAGCAAGCAAATGCACAATCAATGATGTTTCATTTACTATAAATAAGGGTGAGTATGTGGCTCTTATTGGTCATAATGGGTCGGGTAAAAGTACAATTGCAAAAATAATAGTAGGTATACTTGAAGCTTTTACTGATGGAAATGAAAACGATGGTGTTTATATTGATGGAATTAAAATGACTGAAAATAATTACCAAAGTTTGCAAAAGAAGATAGGTATGGTTTTTCAGAATCCTGATAACCAGTTTATCGGTTCAACTGTTCAGGATGATATTGCCTTTAGTTTGGAAAATGTTGCAATGCCTTATGATCAAATGAAAGTTTTAGTTGAAGAATATTCTAAGAAGGTTGGAATGTATGAATATTTATCACGTGAGCCTTCTTCACTTTCTGGTGGGCAAAAACAAAGAGTAGCTATTGCTGGAACTTTAGTGCGACATCCTGAAATTTTAGTTTTAGATGAAGCTACTTCGATGTTAGATCCTCAAGGTAGAAATGATATTCGTACTTTGATAAGAAATATGAAAAAAGAAAATCCTGATTTAACCATTATTTCTATTACACATGATATTGAAGAAGCTTATCAATCTGATCACGTTATAGTGATAAATAAGGGAAAAGTTGTTAAAGAGGGAACCCCTGATGATGTCTTTAGTGATGAAGTTCTTATGAAAAAAATAGATTTGACTATTCCTTTTTATAAGCAATTAAAGAACGAATTAGAAAAATATGGTATCGATATTAATGGTGTCGATAATATAGATGAATTGGTGGATAGATTATGTCGATAGAATTTAAAAGTATTTATTTTGAATATAATTCTGGTGATCCATTAGTTGCGCATGCCTTAAAAAATATTAATTTAGAAATAGAGGATCATTCATTTTTTGCTTTGATTGGAGAAACTGGATCTGGTAAAACCACTTTAGCACAACATTTGAATGGGTTACTTTGGCCTAATAAGGGAACGATTAAAATCGATGATTTCTTTATAGATGGAAATGATGCCAAGCTTCAAAAGAAAAAGAAAAAAGGAATAAAAAAATTACGTTCGTATTGTGGTATGGTTTTTCAGTTTCCAGAATATCAACTTTTTGAATCAACTGTATTAAAAGATGTAATGTTTGGTCCTAAAAATTTTGACATAAAGGAAGAAGAAGCTAAAAAAATAGCGATGGAAGCTTTAAATTTAGTAGGATTAGATGAGAGCTATTATGAAAGAGCTCCTTTCGAACTTTCTGGCGGTGAAAAAAGAAGAGCTGCTATTGCTGGAATAATTGCTTTAAAACCAAAAATTTTAGTCTTGGATGAACCTACTGCTGGTCTTGATCCTAAAGGTGAAGATGACATTATGCAGCTTTTCAAAAAAATTTATGATTCTGGTACAAGTATTGTTTTGGTAACTCATAATATGGACATTGTACTTAGATATGCTACCAAAGTTGGTGTTATGGATCATGGTGAATTAAAAAGTGTTTCCACGCCTTTAGAATTATTTCAAAATGAAGATGTTCTTACTAATTTAAAGATAGAACCACCTAAAGTCTTTTCGGTTGCTCGAAGCTTAATAAAAAATGGTTTGAATATTGATTTAGGAAAAATTAAAGATGTTTCTTCACTTGCTAAAGAAATAGCTAGAGTGGAGGGAAAAAATGAATAATATGGCTTTAGGACGTTATCGTCCTTATCAAACTTCAATTCATAAACTTGATGCTAGAGTAAAAATTATTGGAATGATTTCAGTAATTGTTGCAATATTTTTAAACTATGGATCAACTCCTTTAAATTTTATAGTTTATGGCTTTTTGTTTTTAGGTTTATTCATAGTTATGCTTTTAGGAAAAGTATCTATCCGTGGTGTTTTAAAAGCTTTTAAAGCTATGTGGTTAATGGCGGTATTTATTTTAATTTTTAACATTTTTACGCCGATGAATCAAACTGGTGGATATTTTGATATAAATGGCTTTAAATTGTATTATGCGGCTTTATATAATACAGCTTATATTTTTGTACGTTTGTTTTTAATGATTATGACAACTTCAATTTTGACTACAACAACGGCACCGATGGAGATTACTTTTGGACTTGAATTTTTAATGACCCCTTTAAAATGGATTAAAATTCCTGTTACGGCTTTTGCTATGATTTTAGCTTTGGCTTTAAGATTTATTCCTACATTGATGGAAGATACTCAAAGATTGATGAAAGCTCAAGCTTCACGTGGAGTTGATTTTAAAGAAGGAAAATTTAAAGAAAAAATAAAAGCTATCACTTCACTTATTATTCCTTTATTTTCATCTTCATTGATGAGAAGTGGTGATTTAGCCATTGCAATGGAATGTCGTGGATATGATCCTAAAGCTAAAAGAACACATTATAAAGTAATGCATTGGTCAGTAGCTGATACCATATTTTTAATCGCAATGATGATAGTATTTGCTGGTTCTATTACTTTAGCTTGCTTTGGAATGAATTATGATTTATTTCAAATGTTTTTAGAGTTATTTAAATGAAAAATTATTTGATTATTTTTTCTTATAAAGGAACAAATTTCTATGGTTCTCAAAAGCAACCGGGTTTAAATACGGTTCAGAATTTGTTTGAAGATACACTTTCTAGAATTTATGATGAAAAAATAAAATTCTGTCTTTCTTCACGTTTAGATAGAGGTGTTCATGCCATTTTTATGGGTGGAAATTTTAAAACGTCGAAAGAAAAAATGAAGATGGATAAGTTGAAATATGCTTTAAATAGATTATTTCCATTATATATTCAAGTTATAGATATTAAAGAAGTTGGAGAAGATTTTTCTGCTCGCTATGACTCTAAAAGCAAAACTTATTTATATAGAGTTCATATTGGAGATAGTGTTGATCCTTTCAGGTTTGATTTAACATATCATCCTTTTTTTGAAGTAGATTTTGAGAAATTGAATACTGCTTTAAAGTTATTTATAGGAGAACATGACTTTAAAGGATTTGCTTCTTCGATAGAAGAAAAGGAAAATACTATACTAACGATTAATAATGCATATGCAAAAAAAGTTGATGATGAAATACATATTCGCTTTATTGGAAAAAGTTTTTTGCGTTACCAAGTACGCTATATGGTTGGTATTGCTTTAGAATATTCTTTTGGTCGTTGTAGTTTAAAAGATATTGAAGATAGGCTTAATAGGGGGATTTTATTTGGAAAGAGGACTAAAGCACCAGCAGAAGGTTTATACTTAGAATATATAGATTTCGATTATGAGAGGTCGAAAAATGTTTAAGAAAAATTATCATACTCATACATTTCGCTGCAATCATGCTATAGGTACAGATGAAGAATATGTTCATGAAGCTATTGCTGGAGGATTTGATACTTTAGGATTCTCTGACCATGTTATGTTGCCGAGCTTTTCTGAGCCTAATGTTCGTGGGGAATATATTATGTCTCAAGACTATTATGATTCTATAAATAAGTTAAAAAAAATATATAAAGATAGAATAGAAATATTTTTAGGATATGAGGCAGAAGGTTTTTCTTATTATTTTCCATATTATAAAGAAATTCTCCAAGCTGGAATCATTGATTATTTAATTTTAGGAAACCATAGTATGATGGATGATCACCATCAGATCATTGCAAGGTTTGGACAGCCGACAGCATCAAATATGTATGCTTATAAAGATACTGCTATTGCTGCACTAAATACTAATATGTTTTCAATATTTGCACATCCGGATTATTTTATGGCTGCTGTCCCTGTTATTGATAGAGATGTTATTAAAGTTTCGAAATGTTTAATTGAAAAATCAATTTCTTTGGGAATACCTTTAGAAGTTAATGTTGCAGGTTTAAGAAATGGGAAAAGAAGAATAGGAGAAATAGATCGATATATTTATCCTAATAAAGAATTTTTTAAACTTGCGAAGAAAATGGGAGCACAATTCACTCTAGGATTAGATGCACATGCTCCTTATCAGTTAAATGATGATCATGCTAATAGTTTAGCAGTACGTTTTGTACATGAATTAGATTTACCTATTATAGAAGATATTGAGTTTAGAAAGGGGAGATAAAAGCTATGACTACTGCTGAAATTATTTATTTAACTATATTGATTGTATTTATAATTAATTTTTTCATGATTTTGTTTTTAGTCTTCTTAGAAAGAAAAGACCCAAAATCTATTTTGCCATGGATTTTTGCATTTTTAGCTTTTCCAATACTGTCATGGATTATTTATTTCTTTGTAGGAAAAGGACCAAAAATTAATAGAAAAAGATGGTCTAGACGAAAAAAAATAGCTGATAATATGATTGCTCATGAATTTGCATATGGAAATTTAAAATCTTATGAGAGCGATGATAGAGAAATTAGAGAATTAATCAAATTAAATTCAAATGAATATTTGCAATGTACTACTTATAATGAAACAAAGATTTATACTGATGCTCATGAAATGTATGAAGATCAAATAAAAGATATTAAAGAAGCTAAAGATACTGTTTTTGTTTTATATTATTTATTTAAAAAAGATGATGCAGGAAGAAGATTTTTAGATGCTATGACTGAAAAAGCAAAAGAAGGTCTAAAAGTAATTTTAGTTTTCGATGATTCAGGAAATCCTAAAACCACTTATAGTTTTTTGAGAAAATTTATTAAAGCTGGTGGAATTGTAAGACCATTTTTCCCATCGCATTTTACTTTGATTAATCATAATTTTGCCTATCGTAATCATCGCAAAATTGTTGTTATAGATAATAAAATAGGATATGTTGGAGGAATGAATATAGGCGTTGATTATCTGTCTCAAGATAAAAAAATAAAGCCATGGAGAGATACACATCTTAGAATTGTTGGAGAAGCTGTTTCTTTATTACAAGTTAGATTTTTACAAGATTTTTCTTATTCTGATCATAATAAAATTTCGAAGAAAAATAAGATGTCTTCAAGTGAGATTTTTAAAGCGGTAAAATATTTTGAAAAAAATATTAAGGAAAAAACAGAACATGTTAATCCTATACAAATTGTTTCTTCTGGTCCTGATAGTGATAAAGAAGAAATTAAAAGAAGTTATTTAAAAATGATAAGCATTGCTCATCATACAATTTATTTAGAAACACCATATTTTATTCCTGATAAAAGTTTTATTGATGCCTTGCTTATTGCAAAATCAAGCGGAGTTGATATCAATTTAGTTATTCCTGGTGTTCCGGATAAAAAGACTGTTTATCATGTTACATATTCTTATTTGGAAGAATTATTAAAAGCAGGCATTAATGTTTATTTATATCCTGGTTTTATTCATTCTAAAATGGTTGTTTGTGATGACAGAGTAGCTTCAATTGGAACTGCAAATTTAGATGTTCGTTCATTTTCTATGAATTTTGAAGTAACAGCTTTAATGTTTGGAAAAAAAGAAGTAATAGAAACTATTCAAATTGCAGTTAACGATATTTCAAAATCGCATAAGCTTACATATTTAGAATATAAAAATAGACCTAAAAAGGATAAAATACAAGAACATCTTTTCCGTCTTTGTGCTCCTTTAATGTAATTAATTTCAAGTTTATTTTTATTTTATTTTCAATGATATCTTCATAAAAAGGAACATAAATTATTTTTTTATCTTTGTTTTTTATTATTGGAAAAATATTGATTAAAAAATTAGGAACATTATGATGTTTTAAAAATTTTATTACATTATTTTGCTTTATATTAGTTTCAATAATATCTTTTTGTTTGGGAGTTTCAATAAAAATAGGAAAATCCTTGATGTTGAAATTTCCAAGCTTTATTTCTATATCAAATTCTTTAAATTTATAATAGCCTTCTTTTTCAATTATGTAGGAATAATTTCTTTTATCTGTTGTGGCTCCAAAAAAGAAATTATTTTTATCTTGAAATAAAGATATGTTATTTTTTAAATTTTCTTCAAATGATTTATTACTTTTTAATCTCATTAGACAGATGTTTATTAAATTGCTATTTGAATATCCTAAGTTATAGTTTAATAGAAAGTTTAATAAACGCTTTTTTTCATTATCATTAAGAGTGCTATATATTTTCTTGGAAATATATTTGCCATTTGCGATATTTTTGATTTTATTTTTTTCTTCTTTAACTTTTTGATTTAAAGAAATTTTTAAATTCTTATAATGATTATAATCGATATTTTTTAGATTTGCTCTAAGAATATTTCTTTGTCTTTCTTGTTCATAATTTGTTGGATCATCATAAAAAGAAATGTTATTTTTGGTTAAATATTCGATTATTTCTAATTTTGTGTAATTTAAAATAGGTCTTATTACAGTAACTCCAAATATATCATTTTTTTCTTTAAGTCCATAATAATCTACGATGTTATTGCGATTTATCTGTAAAATCATAGTTTCAATATCGTCGTTTTTGTGATGAGCTGTTAAGATGAATTTGTTAGGGTGAATTTTAATTACATCACTAAAAAATTTATATCTTATTTTTCTTGCTTCATCTTCAAAATTAACATTATCAGGTATATTAACTTCATGTTCTATGAGTTTTAATTTATTTATTTGAGAGTATTGCTTTACTATTTTTTCTTCTATATATACAGTTGGAGAATCATGGTAATTGATATATATAAGCAATGGTTTATACCCTAATTTGATTAATCCTTCTGTTAAAAAAATAGAGTCAGGACCGCCAGAAAAAGCTACAGGAATTTCATTTTCAGCAGTAATATTTTGATTTGATAATGATTTTTGTAAACGACTAAATTTCATATTTATATTTTAACATTTTTTTAGTTAAATAACTGAAATATTAAGCTTTATAGATAAGTCGGCAAATTGTTGAATCATCAGTTAATTGATGCTTACTTAGATAATCATTTAATATTTGAAGAGAACTTTGATTATTATTGAAGTCTATTTTTTCTATACTTTCAATTCCATCGGTTGAAAATATAATAGTATCTTTATCCTCTAATTCGATAATAAAAGGTTCGTTTTTTAAATCTTTTATTATTCCAAGTGGCGGTAAAAAATTAGTAAATTCTATTGTTTTATGATTGTGTTTTAGAATAGTTTTTGCTGAACCAAATTTATATAATAAATATTTATTTGAATTTTGATCTTTGATAAAAAAATCTGCTGCGATATAATTTTCAACTGTTGATTGACAAATTAATATTTTGTTTAATTCTTTTATTCTTTCGAAAAAATCATTGCCTTTATGTCTTGTTATTTCAAAAAGCCTTTTTGCGAATAATGAGTATTTTCCTGATGATTCAAAATGCCCCATGGCATCAAAAAGAGCAAATTCAAAATATGATTCGTCTTGAAATAAAATTATACTATCTCCATTTTGTCTAGAAAAACTTTTAGTTGCATAATCAAAAGTAAAATGAATTTTATTTGGAATAAATTTATATGTATATGATTGAAATAAAAGGGAATAATAGGTATCTTTACTTATAGTTTTATTTGCTGCTTTTTCTATTATATTTATTTGTTGCGGTGTAAGTTTTTTTGTGGATTTTAAATAATTATCAGCAAAATAAGTAATCACATTATCGCCGAAGATATTATTGAAATAATTGCTGTCAATTGTTATTAATTTTGGATCACAAAGTTCTTTTAATGGTTTGATTATTGTCTTAATTGCACTTTGCTTTCCTTCTTCAATCATTGAATTTTTCATTTCAAGATTCACCATGTCTTTAACAACTTTATAACGATAAATAAGTTTACTTCCATTTGGACAGGAGGTTAAAATTTCTTTTTTAAAATTTTTTTGTAAGGATGATGGAAGAACTTCAGATAAGTTTGCAACATTTGTACAATTTTGAGCTTTTGAACAATTTTTGCATTGGTTTAATTTCAAATTTTCTTTTATATTTGGAATTTCAATATTAGGTATTGGTAGTTTTTCTTCTATTAACATGAGGTAATCTGAGATATTTTTGATTTTTGCTAGAAGAGAAGTTTCGGAAGAATGAACTACAATGATATCTTCTTTTTTTACTATTAAATAGTATATGCATAAAGAAATAATTGGAAGATACAAGCTGGTAGTTTTATAAAAAGTTGCAGGATATTTAATACTGAAAAGAATAGAATATAGAATTACAAATATTGGAATTCTAAATTTTTGTTTTAATATGAGCGAAGCAAAGAACGATGAAATTATAATTGAGAGAATTTCTTCTTGAGATTCTAAATAAAATGAATATGAAATTAAACTTTCTATGAAAATTAGACTAAAACGTTCAGATAAATTTTCATTTTTCAAATTTAAAAGAATTACTAAATAGAATAATATTTTAAAAATTAAATAGTTTTGTTTAAACATTCCTATCAGCAAAAAAATATAAGTCCCATAAAATAGATTATTCTTTTCATTTTGATTTAAATAAAAAGTAAAAAATTGAACTATTAAATATGATATTCCAAAATTGATTAAAATACTTGTTGGACTTTTCTTAAGCAAGTATATAGATATGAATGCTAAGAAATAAAGTGTATTTGTTATATATAGCTGTCTATAAGATTTTTTATATCTTGGAAAGAATAAAAGTACTAAATAAAGAAAACATGCAAGACTCAGTTCTATGCCATAATTTATTGATTTTAAAAAAGATCCGAGAATCAATGCGCTAATTGAAAATATTATAAAAATGATATTACCATTTTTAGTCAATAATAAAAGAAGAATTAAAAAGTATGGATTAAGTGAAAAAGAATCATTACTAAAGGCAACATAAAAACTGCAAAGAATAATACATGTTTGCCAAAGTACATTTTGTTTTTCTTTAAAAAATGCTAGTATTTTGTCTTTCAATTAAAAAACCTCGATTTAATAATATCGAATCGAGGTTAAATAATCTGTCGTTATTTGCCAAAGTCAATTAATATTTTTCCATCTTTTGTTATAAGGTAATTACCATTTGGAGTATATATTTGATAATATTCATCATCTTCGAGTTTTTGAGATAAATCAAATGCTTCATCTAAAGCTTTTTGCGCCTCATTTATTTGTTGTTGCAAGCGTTGTTGTTCTATTTGTTTTGAAACATATACGCCTAAAAAAGAAGAGAAAATAGCGATAGAAATACTAAGCGCTGTCCAGCCGATTATTTTTTCTTTTTTTCTTCTTTCTTTCATTTTGTTTAAGCCTTCTACTATTTTCTAGTTTAGCACATGTGTTTCTTTTAAGTCTAGTGATTGGATTAATAATTTTGCGTTTTATTTTAATAATTAAATTGCTATAGCTTCTTAAAAAATATAATCTGAAAAATTTGAAATAAATATAAAAGCCTAAAATTATAGAAAGAGGATAAAAAATATTTATGATTCGATGACAAGTTTCGTTGATAAAAATATAGTATGTACTACTATAAAATAAGAATAATAAAAAATAGAATGGAAATAGAAATAATTTTCCATGGAAGCGAAAAAATAATCTGTTGAAAAAATCATATGTTAGAAAGACAAAAAAACCAAAAAGAAACGATCCAAAAATAACGCCTGCTTGTTCTCTAAGTGAGGTCACTTGAATAATTTCTTTAATATGCTTTCTTTAGAAGAAATCTCTGCATCATATTTAAGACTGTTAATCGTTCCTTGAATAGATAGAATTTCTTTTGCTGTATCCATGCCATCTAATCCTAAATTAACTCCTGTTATTTTTAAATTTCCAAGGTTGGTTTCCATTTGAAATTCTTTATCATCAAATGCGATAAGTTTTTTGACTCCTTCAATAATCATTTTCTTTCGATTGATTAGTGTTATTTTATTTTGTTGTTCGTTTTCCATATTTTTACCTCATATTAAAATATGAGAAAAATATGTGTTTTATTCTTGAGAGATAACTTCGTACATTTCTTTAGCTTGATCTGTTGTTGCAAAATTAGCTATTGTTTTAATTTTAATTTTTATAGTACGACCATTTGGTGAATTGATTACAATTTCATCGTTTTCTTTTATTTCTGAAGCTGGTTTGGCAGCTTTTCCATTTATTAATACACATTGATTATCGCATAATGTTTTAGCAACTTCTCTTCTTTTGATTAAACGGGTTACTTTTAAATATTTATCTATTCTCATGTTTTTAGTATAAAACAAATTAATGCTAAATATAAAGTATAGATTTTTAATTTTATACATAAAATTGGTTGTGGTTAAAGTAATAAAAGTAGGTGGAGCAATTTTAAAAAATGAAGGCAAAAGAGATAATGTTTATCATTATATTTTTGGAAAGTGCCAAAAAGATAAAATTGTTTTAGTATGTTCAGCAATTGGAAGAAATCTAGATCCTTATTCTACGGATGGATTATTAAATTCAGTTAACCATAATTTAACGTTACAAGAAGAAGATCGTTTAAAAGCGATAGGTGAAACCTATTCTGTTTTAAAAGTAACTTCAGATTTAAGAAATCTAAAAATACATGTAAAAAGTTTTAGCTATATAGAATTAGGACTGATAATTCAAGATAATAAAAAGTGGTTTAATTCTAAAAAAATAAAAAAATATTTGAAAATAGAAGATATTCTTGTTGTTCCTGGTTTTATTGGAAGAGATAAAAATAAGGAACCGGTTACTTTAAAAAGAGAAGGATCTGATTTATCGGCAGCAATAATTGCTAGTTCATTGAATTTAAAAGTTTTTTATCTTTTTAAAGACATGCCGGGATTATGTGATAAAGAAGGAAATATCTATAATGAAATATCTTTTGATGATTTTTTTAAATTTACAAAAGATTTTTCTTCGCCGATTTCTACAGAATGTGTTTTATTTGCTCAAAAACATAAAATGAATATAATTTGCATAAATACTGATGGACAAAAGGTTTTGACTATATCTTTTTAAAGAATATTGCTCGTGTTATAATTAATACGACGAGGTATTAATATGAAGAGTAAATATCCTGAGTGGGATGATAGAAAAATCATGATTGATTTAAGAAATAGATTTTGTGCATGTTACGGAAATTCTGATGGTTCTATTTTTTATATTGAACCAGGTTTTTATACTACACTTATGAATTTTAAAAATCTTTTCCCTGAACATTTTCAACATATTTTAGATAAAATGGATGAGTTAACTTATCAAAATAGAGTAATGGTATTTACTGCAGACGATGATGATCCAATGACAAATATTGATGAACATCAAAACGCAAAATTTGCAACTATTACAGATTTAGCAAATAGAATACATGTCATAATTGATGATAATAGTCGTGGCTCTGACTATGGAGATTAAAAATGGCTAAAAGAAAAAAAGCAAAAATTTTTATTTCTGTTTTTTTTATATCATTAGTAGCCGTTTCTGCGTATTTTGGCTATAACTATATCCAAAATAAATTTTTATTTTATAGTGAAAAAATAGAATCACCAACATTTTATGATGATGGAAATGTTAGAAATTGGCAAGATCATGTTGACAATAATAAAATTCTATCTTCTAATGGATATCAAGCTTTAAATAGTGTTGGTGACCAAAATATTTTAGTTGTTCCTGTTTCGTTTCAAGATGAAAAATATTCTAATTTTTTTAATGTTCCAACAATGAGAAATAAGGATTTTAAGGAAACATTGAATGAAGCTTTTTTTGGTGAAGGAAATTCAATAGTCGGATGGGAATCTGTAAAATCTTTTTATGAAAAGAGCAGTTATTCAAAATTGACATTAAATGGTGAAGTAACTAATGTTGTTAATATTGATCGACCTTTGAGTTATTATTCAAATCTTTTGAAAAGTGCAACTGAAAGTAAAAATAATTCCATCTCGCTTTCAAGTATTAGCAATGATCTTACAATAACAATAATCGAAGATGTTTTAAATAATAATCCAAATATCAATTTTGAAAAATATGATCAAAATAAAGATGGCTATTTTGATGCCGTTTGGTTTATTTATAATTCGATGTATGATAATGAGTCTCAATTAGCCTGGGCTTTTACTACTGCTAATGGTCGTTCTCAAGAAAATTTGAAATATAAAGTAGGCACCTTTTCATGGGGAAGTTATTTTTTTATGACAGAGGGAAATTATCAAAGTCTTCTAACCGGGTTTCTTCCAGATGCACATACATATATTCATGAAACTGGACATATTTTAGGCCTTGAAGATTATTATAGTTATGCAAATAGCAAAGAAAATCCAGAGTATCCAGTCGGTGGATTAGATATGATGGACTATAATATCGGTGATCATATGGCTTTTTCTAAGTATTTATTAAATTGGATTTCTCCAAAAGAAATAATAGGGGAAGGTGAAATAAAGATAAAGCCTTTTTATTCTAGTGGTGAAGCATATATAATAGCAAATAATTATAATGGTACAGCTTTTGATGAATATCTTATTTTGGAATATTATGTTCCTGAAGGATTGAACTCAAAGGATTCTAAGGCGAAATATTTAGGAAATAATGCAAGAATGTTTACTGATTCAGGACTAAGAATTTATCATGTAGATGCAAGAATAGGCTATTTTAAAGGAAATACTATTCAGAGTTCTTATGTTAATAATTTAGTTTATTATATAGAAAAAGGAGCCTCTGTCGCAATTGTGAATAATAATACCAGTACTAGAAGTTTGATAGATAAAAATAATAGACTGGTTGAATTAGTTTCGGCTAATAATTGTGGAGATTTAGAGTATATATCTAAACCAGTTGCTGATAACTCAGATCTTTTTACTAAAGGAAAAAATTTGAATAAATATTTTTTTAATGATGGTTCTTCAATTCCTTACACTATTAGTATAGAAGATGTTTCTAGTGAGGAAATAACAATTAAAATTCAAAAGTAAACTTTTTGTATTATATTTGTATTCAAAGGTTCAACTAATTCTTTTAACTCTTTTTTTATTTTGTTATAACGTATAACTAGTGGCTGCTTTTCTATTTCTTTTTGAACTGAAAGAATTTCTTGCAATATTTTATTTTGCAAATCTTCTGAAGCAAATTTATAATCTTGAAGAAGTTTTTCTTTTTTTGTGTTTAATTCTTGAATGATTTTATCTTCATAGATTAAACTATCTAATTTTTTGTATTCTTTATAAAGATCTAGTTCTTTAATTTTTGAGATTAATTCATCTCTTTTTTGTATGAATGTTTCTGTGTTCACATTAACTCCTTAGCTAAGGACATCATCAATGATAAATTTTCTAATTTATCTACCATTCTTAAATGTCTTTTATACTTATAAGAAGCAAGAAATTCTTCGAATTCTTCAGGATGGAATGTTAACTCACGATGCCAAAGAGGATTTTCTCGAAGAAAAATATAATAATCCGGCTTCTCATCAAGTCTTATTATAACATCTTCTCGCATTAATCATCACTCCTTTGATATGGTCTTGTCATTTTTCTTTTAGTTACATACTCATTTTCTTCTGGTTTTGTAACTTCTCCAAGGACTGCCAGTATTTTTTTGACTCCATTTAAACCATCAGCTAATTTGTCTGGGTCAAAGTTTCCTAATAAATCAAGAATGCCACTAGTTTCTTTTTTATTATCATCTTTTTTTTCTTCTTCTGAATCAGATGTTTCTTCTACTTTTTCTTCTTCCTTTTTTCCTTCTTCATTAAATATATCTGCATCTTTACCATAGATATCATAGATTTCATATAATTCTTGCCATGTGGTTTCTTTTTTGTGAATTTTTTCAATTAGAAATGGCTTTGTTTTACAAAATTCTTTGAATTCTTCAAATTTACTCATAGTTCCCTCCATATATTCTATGCATAAAACTATTTATTGCGGACATTATGAACAAGAATTGATATTTAACATACACTAAATTAGGAGGTGCTTATGTACTATTACGGACAAAATTATCCTTATGGTGGCACAGGTTATGCATATCCAACTAATACAAATAATGGTATTGGTGGATGGTTTGCTATAATTCTTGTCATTTTTATTTTACTTGTTATTATCGGCTGTGGCTGGGGAAATAACAGGTGCGGTGCCGGTTATTAAAATATGAATAGGGATGTAATTTTTTACATCCTTTTTGATTGCAATGATAAATTTAATTTATGATTTTATCTTTTCTTTTTCCATAAAGAAAAATGTTATAAAGTATGTTAAAATACATTGTGGAGGTTAGTTATGTTAAAAATTTATAAGGATACGGAAAAAGTATTACATGAAAAATGTATAGATATTCCTATGCCATTAGATAAAGAATATATAGACCTAGGAAAACAGATGATACAGCATTTAAAAGAATCTCAAGATGATGAATTTGCTGCTGCACATGATATTCGTGCTGGTGTTGGTTTAGCTGCACCTCAAATTGGTAAAGCTATAAAAATGTTTGCAATTTATCTTGATGATACTGATGGAAAACATTATGAATATGTTTTGGTTAATCCTAGATTAAAATCTATTTCTGCTAAAAAATGTTATCTTCGTGGTGGAGAAGGATGCTTATCAGTTGATGGTGTTCATAAAGGCTTAGTAGAACGTCCTTATCGAATTAAAATGGCTGCTTATGATATTTTACAAGGAAAAGATGTTGTGGTTGAAGCTAAAGGATATTTAGCTATTGCTTTGCAACATGAATTTGATCATTTGAACGGAATATTATTTTACGATCATTTTAATCCGATTGATCCAATGCGAGTTTCAGAAGGCTCTGTAGAGATTTAAAAAAGTTGGAAATTTACATAACTAAATTTCCAACTATTTTATTTAGATTAAAATTATAATTTTAAAAGGAAAGAAGCAATTAATAAAAGAATACATTGAATATAACCAATTCCTAGATAAATCCATTGGAACAATGAAAGAATTGATTTTTTAGGACGAATATATATTGTCTTTCCATTTTCTTCTGTTTTTTGGTTGAATTGAATATTCCATAATGGTGGAACAAATACTAAGCCAAATTCTATTACACCTATAATTATGAAAATGATAGCTAGCCACAATGGATAAGAATAGTGTCCAGCAATTTGAACTTCAACAATTCCTCCAAGTCCGCACATTAAAGAGCCAAAGGAAGATATTAGAAAATAAATTATACTATAATAACTTAATGATTTTATATTTTTAAAGAATGGCAAAATAATTGCTAATAATGATGCGAAAAGGAGTATACATCCACCAATTAAAGTCGTTTTTGTATTGAATGTAAAAAAGAAAAAAACGAAGTTAAATCCGGACAAAATTAAATATAGCCAATAGAGAATAGTTTTAGTAACTTTTGAATTGGAATCATTTATTAAGTCTGAAGGATATGTTGATAAAAAAGACATTTTGTCATGGATAATTTTATATCCTAAATATATTAAAATTATTAATCCGAGCAATGCTACTGTCGAAGAAATGACTATTCCTTGTTGAAACATAGATTTTGCCTCCTGTAAATATATTAATTTATTTAAAATTTTTGACAAGTCAATTATTAATACACAATTTTATTACTGTAAAAGTTAATCTATATTTTTTATTTTTTCGATAGATTTTTCTATATTTTCTGATCTAAATAAATATGTTCCAGATACTAAAACATCTGCTCCAGCTAGAGCGCAATCTTTTCCAGTTTCACCATTGATTCCACCATCAACTTCGATGAGACATTCAAATGAATTTTCATCAATATATCTTCGCAATTGTTCTATTTTATCTAGAGCTTCAATATTGAATTTTTGTCCACCTTTTCCGGGTTCAACGCTCATAACTAAAATCATATCTAAATAAGGTAAATATTCTAAAATTTCATCGACAGGTGTTAATGGTTTTATGCTCATGCCAATCATAATATCAGCAGACATTTCTCGGAGCTTATTAATTGTTTCTATTACATCACCTGTTGCTTCATAATGGAATGTAATATTATTTGCACCAGCATCAATTAATAATTTTGCACAATGTTCAGGATTAGTGGCCATAATATGAACATCTAAAAAAAGATCTGTAAAATTACTTATTTGTTTTAAAATTTCTGAACCGAAAGATATTGCTGGAACAAAATGTCCATCCATGACATCATAATGAAGCCATTTAATTTTAGCTTCTTCTAATCTTGTTATTTCTTTTTCAAGATTTAAAAAGTTTGCTGCTAATAATGAAGGGGCTATAATAATATCTTTCATTTTCCTTTCTCCTTAAGTTCTTCTAACATTTTTTTATAATTTTCGTAACTTTCTTTGCTGATAAAGCCTTCTTCTATGTGTTTTTTTACTTCACATTTTTTTTCGAAAATATGAAGACAATCTGTATAAAAACAAAGATGGGCAAAATTTTCAAATCCAGGGAAACAAGCTGCTAGTTCATCTTGTTTCATCGGAAGTTCTAAGCTAGAAAATCCAGGAGTATCTCCGATAAATCCGTTTTGATAAGGAAAAAGAACAACTTCTTTTGTTTGATGCTTTCCTCTTCCAAGGGCTTTAGAATACTCACCTATTTTTCTTTCTAATGTTGGATCAATCATATTTAAGGATGAACTTTTTCCAACTCCGGTTTGTCCCATAAATATAACATTCTTATCTTTGATAATTTCTTTTAGAGGCATAAATGTTTCAGAATTTTTAGTGCTGATCATAAATGTTTTATATCCTAGTGTTTCATAATATTTTTTATAGCTTAATATTCTTGTTAATTCATTGTTGTCGAGCATATCTGTTTTTGTAAAGAGAATCAGAGGAGTAACGTGGCAATAAATCAAATAAGTAAGATATTTTTCTAAAAGATATGAGGTAAAAGAAGGCTCGGCTGTTGATGTACAAATAGCCGCATAACTAACATTAGCAACTTTAGGTCGAATTAATCTATTTTTACGTGGATAGAGGTTACAAATTGTTTCATCTTCATCGATATCAACTTCATCTCCAACAAAAAGAGGCCCGAATTTATAAATTAAAGTTTTTCGGACTACAGCTTTTTTTATGTTTTTGGAAGAATGAATATAAACTTGATATTCTCTTTTTGTACCGCTGATTATTATTCCTTTTTCCATAATTATTTACGATGGAATAAACGTGCAAAGAAGCCTTTCTTTTCTTCTAAACAACTTGGGTCATGTAATACTTTTTCAATATCTTTACGCATGTCTGCAACGGAATGATAACGATCTAAAGGCGATTTTGCACAAGCCTTAGTAATTATTTTTTCAATGACAATAGGAGTTTTAGGGTTATATTTTCTAACAGATGGGAATTTTTCTTTGATATGTTTTAATGCAACAGCTAGAGCGGATTCATCATCAAAAGGAACACGTCCTGTAATTAATTCGAAGAATGTTATTCCTAAAGAATAAATATCGCTTTGTGGAGTAGCTGGATTGCCTTGTGATATCTCAGGTGCTAAGTAATGAACGCTACCAACAACTACTTCACTTCTGGTGACATGGGCGGAATTTTGGAATGTTGCAATTCCAAAATCACCTAATTTTACTGTTCCATCGACAGTGATAAAAACATTTTGTGGTTTAATATCTCTATGGATGACTCCGTGTTGATGAGCAAATAGGACAGCAGAGCAAAGTTGATACATAATATCGCAGGCCTCTAAAAAAGAGAATTTACCGCGAACATTTAAAGTATCTCTTAAAGTTTTACCTCTGATGTATTCGTTAACCATATATGGGCGATTATCATGGGCACCAAGATTTATTACTCTGACAATATTTTGATGATTTAATGAGGCAGATGCTCTTGCTTCGCGTTCGAATCTTGTTAAATTTACAGGATTTTTCATCGTTTCTTCTTTTATTATTTTTACAGCTACATCTTTATTGGAAATCACATCTTTAGCAAGATAGACAACAGCCATTCCGCCTTCACCTAAGACTTTAATTATCTTATAACGGTCATCGATTAAACTACCTGTTTCTAACATTGTTTTACCTCCATTAAACTTACACCTATATTATCAAAGCCACCATTGCGGTTGGCTGTATCGATAAGCTTTTTTACTTTTTCTTCAACAGAAATATTTAAGTACATTATTTTATTTAGTTCTTCTAATGAAACCATATTATATAATCCATCTGAGCATAGCAGTAATGCATCGTAGTTATTGTCGATAATTTGTTCATCGTAGTAGACACTTGGATTAACACCTAATGCATTGAGTAAAACATTCTTTTTATTGGAATTTTTTGCTTCTTCTTTTGTCATTTTTCCAATTTGAATCATATATTGTACATAATTTTGATCTACAGTTAATTGTGTTAAACCGAATTCTTTATCAAAGCGATATAGTCGCGAATCTCCAATATTTGCAATTATAGTTTTTTCTTTAAGCACTAAAGCTAAAACTAAAGTAGTACCCATATCTAAATATTCTTGTTTAACACTTAGATTATTCACTTCTTTATTAGCATATTTAATTGCATTTTTAATCAAACGTCTTGATGTTGTTAATTTGAATGCTTTTTCAAAATTTAAAATTTTATTAGATACGATACTGATTGTCATATCACTTGCTACTTCACCTTTTTTATGACCACCAATACCATCAGCAATCATCAGCAAAGTAAAATCTTCGCAACTATTAAAATAAGCTGCGTCTTCATTTTTTGTTCTTTTTCTGCCAATATTTGTTAGTGTGGCACCATTAATTTTTGTTTGCATATTTAGCTCTTAATTGTCCGCAAGCTGCATCGATGTCAGCTCCAAATTCTTTTCTGATTGTAGCTTTTATTCCAGCCTTTAATAATTTATCATGGAAACGATGGATACGATTATTAGAAGAACGATAGAAATCATTTTCTATAACACGATTATAAGGTATTAAATTTACATATCCAAATGTAGGTTTAATTAATTCAATAAGTTTATCAGCACATTCTTCAGAATCATTAAAATCCTGAATCATAATGTATTCATAAGTTACTCTTCTTCCATTGCTATCTTTTCCATACTGAACGATTGCTGGAATCAATTGTTCCAAAGGATAAGCTTTGTTTATAGGCATTATGATATCGCGTAATTGGTTTGTAGGAGCGTGAAGAGAAACAGCTAGATTTATTTGTAATCCTTCTTTTCCATATTTTAAAATTCCTGGAACAATTCCAGATGTAGAAACGGTTATATGCCTTGCTCCGATAGCTAATCCAAATTGTGAATTTATAATTCTGATAAAATCGATGACATTATCATAATTATCAAAAGGTTCCCCTGTTCCCATTACAACAACATGAGTTACAGGGTTCTGATTATTTTCACGAAGAACATCATTGAGAATTAAAACTTGCCCTACTAATTCTTCTGTCGATAAATTTCTTTTTCTTTTCAATAGACCAGAGGCACAGAATTTACATCCCATATTGCATCCAACTTGAGTTGAAATACATATTGCATTTCCATAGTTATATGGCATTAAAACAGTTTCTATTTTTTCTCCATCACGCATTTCTAAAAGAAGCTTTGTTGTTCCATCAATGCTTTTTTGTTTTAAAAACAATTTTGGCTTTTCTATACTATATTTTTCTTTAAGAACTTCACGGAATTTAAGAGATATATCACTCATTTCATCAAATGATGTTGCATTCTTAACGTAAAGCCAAGAGAAGAGTTGTTTTGCTCTAAAACTTTTTTGTTCTAATGAAAGCATTTCTTCGGTTAATTTTTCAAGAGTTAGACCATAGATATTTTTCATAATTCACCTTTATTTTATTTTCTTCAAAACTGCAAAATATAATCCATCAGAACCATATTCATAAGGAAAAATTTGTCTTTCATATTCTAAGATAAAATCATCATTTTTGCTGAGAAAATCTTTGATGATATTTGTTGTTTCTTCTTTAGTAATTGTTGGAACATGATATATTAAATAGCTATCGCTAGCAACAAATTTTTTCACTTCATTTAAATCGATAGATGACTTAGCACAATATTTAAAGATGTCTTCTTTTTGAAGTGTTGGAAATATATCAGGTCTTCTTCTGACTTGTCCTAATTTTGAAGAGTTAGGAGAATATATGACCATATCATATGAGTTATAAGGACTATATGTCTTCATCATTTTAAGACTGCCATAAAATATATGGGTATTATCTAATCCTAATCTTCTAGAAAGATATTTTGCCGAAGAGTACTTTTTGTCATTGGAGAAAAGTGCATCAACATATCCACCATTATCATGAATTCTGATAGCGACTTCAGCCATGATGGAACCAGATTTTGCTCCTATATGAAGAGTTTTTTGCTTGAAACAATAATTCAAAGAATTCAACATAATTTGAGTTGATAAATCTTGTGGAAATAAATCCCCTTTTTTTACTTCGATTAAATTAGAACATTTACCTGTTTGATATTCTAAAGCAGTATTGAGAACTTGAGGATGAATAAATCTTACATCGTTCGAGAAGTCTTCAATTTTGCGGTAAATTGTATTTATTGCAAGATATTGAGATCCTTTTCTCTGACTTGAAAGAAGAAAATTCATACAGATATCATCGCCATATTCAGAAGTTAAAAGTTCTATTATCCATTTCGGAGTATTAAAAAACAAAGCGTTATAAGCATAGAGATCCTTTTTTAAATCTTCTGGCAAAACAAATTTCTTTTTTGTTATTTCTTCTAATTTATTTTTTACTTGTTCAGAATCTAACCTGAGACTCATAAATTTTATAGTTGCTGTTGTTTGATTTATTACTTCATAACCAGCTAAATCTTTGCTATGATAGCGAAGCTCATATAAGGCAATAATTATTAAGTAAATTTCATCATCGTCGGGCATAAACTCTGGAAATTCTTTGGTAGCTTCATATTGAAGTTGATAGAAATGACGCAGGCTACCTAGGACATCAAGCTTAAAAACAACCTTATCATTTTCTGACAAGTTGTTTTGCCTCACAATATTTTCCAAAACTGATTGAAATGATTTCTTTTCATCGATGATTTGTTTCAATGCTTTTAGTTGAAGAAATTTGTTATTCATTATTTGCCTTTCTTATTTTATTTTAGCATATTTTAGTCTTGTTTTAAACGTAAGGAAAAGAGAATTATTAAAAATTCAGGCGAAGTTTTTATATTCTAAGAATATATAATTTCTTTTTTGCTATGTGGTATAATGGTTTTGGGAAAAAATTAGTGCGGATATTTCTAAAAGATATTGCGGTGCACATTCGTGTATTCCTTTAATTTTAATCCCGACAACTAGCATGGTCGTTGTAATCGAAATTGATTTTTGGAGTTCGACTCCCTGCGTTCTTTTTTGACCTCGGTTTTTTCATTAGTAAAAAATCAAGAACTATTTGATCTATAGAGATACAGACTGACTACAATCATCCCGTTTTATCTTCGGATAAGACAAATTTCGAAAAGCCTTGTTCTTTTGAGGATATCGTTTTTTTGAAATTATAGCCATAGCTTAGCTCCCGTTATAAAATCGAATCTACTTAATTATTAGACCGCTTTAGAAATTGGATGATTTCTGTAATTTACAAAGGAGGATTTAGAAATATATGAAAACATTAGTTAAGCAAAATCAAGTTGGTTTATTGTTTAAAAAAGGTCGTTTTATCAAGTTTGTTAAAGCTGGACTTTATCATCATTTTCCATCAACATTTATTGAAGTAATAAATTTAAATGCAGAAATTTCTTCTAAGTATATCTCTAAAAGAGATATTTTAGAAAAAGAAGGCGCTAAAGATTTGTTTGATTTTTACGAAGTTGGCGATCAAGAGTATGGCGTTCATTTTGTTGATGATAATTATGATTGTTTTCTTGAAAGTGGCTTGCATATTTTTTCAAAGGAAAATAGGGTTAATACTTTCATAAAAACAAGTTATAAAAATACAAAAGTAGCCGATGATTTTCCAATTTATCTTTTTGAGAAAATACCTTCTAAATATTTCATTTCAGTTATGATTGAAGAATTTAAAAAGGGCTTGCTCTTTATCGATGGTAAATTATCTGAAGTTTTAGAGCCAGGCAGATATTTTTATTGGAAAAACCTTCAGGTTGTTACATATGAGAATATACCAGTTAGAGAAACAAATATCGATATGACAGGACAAGAGGTTTTAACACAGGATAAGGCAACTATTCGTGTTAATATAGTTTGTAATTATCTTGTTGATGATCCTGTTAAAGTAATAGAATGCTATGAAGATTACAGTCGCCAAATATATTTAAAATTACAATTTGCTGCACGTGATTATGTTGGAACTAAGACTTTGGATGAAGTTTTAGACAGCAGAAATGAGATGGCAAATTATATTTTTGATGCTATCAAAGATGATTTAAAGAAAAATTATATTACAATTACTGAGGTAGGAATCAAAGATATTATTCTTCCTGGCGATATGCGTGATATTATGAATACTGTTTTAATTGCAACTAAAAAAGCACAAGCTAATGTTATTACTAGACGTGAAGAAGTTGCTTCGACAAGATCTTTACTCAATACTGCAAAATTGATGGAAGATAACCCAACTTTATATAAGTTGAAAGAAATGGAATTTATAGAAAAGATATCAGATAAAATTGGAAGCATCAATGTTACCGGAAGCGGAGATATTGTTTCACAATTAACTTCTTTGTTAAAGAAATAAAAAAGAAAGATAGTTGGAACTTGCCAACTATCTTTTTAAATGCGTGAATAATTTATGCAATGAGGAATATCTTCTAATGTTATATTTTCAATATTTCCATTGCTATTTTTAAAAAAAATATATATGTTATTTTCTTCTTCATAAATTAACCAAAGCGGCTTGTATTCTTTTACTAATTGGATGCTCTTAAGTTTTTGAGTTTTTAAATCTTCTTTGGAATACAAATCAAAAGATAATTCTTTTTCTTCGCCAGTAATTATGGCAGCTAGAAAATTTTTAGAATTATAAAATTTATTGATTTCTTTTTCCGCTTCCATTAGTATTTGTTTCATTGCTATGTTATTTGTTTTCATATTTAACCTTCTTTTAAATTCTATCAAATTATGAATTGAATAAATAGAGATAAAAACTATAAATATAATATCAATAAAATTAATGATTAAATAAATATTGTAATCGTGTATAATCAACGTGTAAGCGCTATACCGCTTATTTTGAGGTTATATGAAAAAAAGATATTTATTATTAAGTTTACTTTTATTTCCTTCTCTTCTAGCATCTTGTAGTGGAAATACTACTTCATCTAGTAGTTCATCTTCAAGTGTTTCTACAAGTTCATCTAGTGTAAGACCATCTACTTCATCTAATTCTACTTCAAGTTCTTCTTCTACTAGTTCTTCCACATTGAATTCATCTTCTTCTTCAAGTTCATCTTCAACAACTGATGTTGATTATGGAACAGTTAGTATTGAAAGTATTGATTTAGCTTTAAATGATACATTTGAAATTAAACCTGTTTTTTCAAATAGTTCTTTGGGTGAAAAACTGAGTTATACTTATGATGAAACAGCTATAAAAATTGAAAATGATGTTATTTCTGTTTTAAAAGTTGGCGAAATGGTTGAGATTACTGCATCTTCTATACATTTTGAAACTAAATTTTATGTTAATACATTACAAGAATATGGAAAATTGACAATTAATAATGTTTATGCAACTTTAGGAAATTATCCATTATCAGATTTTGTTTTAAAATATGAAAATGAAAAGCATATTGAAAAACTGACATATAAATATAATTCAAAAGCTTTAGAAATTGATGAAGAAAATCATCTTGTTACTCCATTAAAAGCAGGTATGTATGATGTTGAAGCAACAAGTGCCCACTATAGTGCTAAGTTTAAAGTTATAGCCTATGAAGTAGATGAAAATTCTTTCGAATATAAAGATAATGGTTATTTAAGTTATGCAAAGCAGCTTGCTAAAAAATATAAAAATGATGATACAACATATTTTGTTGGAGATTCATATTTTGATGCCAGAAATTTCTGGACAGGATATGCAACACAATTCCCTGAATATAATATAGAAGCTTTTGGCATATCTTCGACAACAACACAAGATTGGGAAACTTATTATGAAACAGTTTTTGGCGATCATTCTCCAAAGAATATTGCTATTCATTTAGGAACAAATAATGTCTATGATGATAAAGCTTCTATCAATCAAACAATTAATAATACTCAAAGATTATTAAGAAGATTCCATGAAAGTTATCCATCTACAAATTTATATTATTTTGGTATTACTCAAAGAGCTTATCAAAATAATGGTGAATGGGATATTGTTGATGCTGTTAATGCTGAAATGGAAAAATGGGCTGGTGATAGAGATTGGATTACATATGTTGATAGCACTAGTAAATTTGATAGACATGATCCATCGATGTATAAAGATAATACACATCCTAAAAATGAATATTATCAAATTTTTGTTGATGAGTTATTAAATGCTGGATGTGAAATTGGAGAATCTACTAAAAAATCATTAGAAGATTTTGATGTTTCATTAGAAGATACAGTTCTCCAATCTAGAGCATTATTTGATAATGGTACTGTTCTTTCTAGAAACTTTGTCCTTGAAGGAGAATGGGATATTAAAGAATTAGGCAATAATCCTCATATTGAAATTTGCTTCAATGAAGATGCTGAAAAAAGATTTTTATTCTGGGGAGGCCATGGTGGTGATGTTTCTTCTTTTGATGTTGCTACTTTTGGATATGTCAGAGGAACAAGCAGTTATAAATTTGATTCAAAATTAAATGTTAAGTTTAAATTAGTTGTAACTGATGATAATGCATATTTATATATCGATGGAACATTAAGAGCTGTTGCTATTGATTTGCCAGATGTAACAGATTTAATTCCAATTAAATTTGGTGGTGAAAACATTGCCGTATCTTGGAAAAATTTAACCGTTGCTAATAAAGCGACAGATGAAGGAGCTTATAATAATGCTATTTCATTAGTAAAAGGTGATATAGATTTTTATAAGTCAACATGCGTTGTTGATTCAAAAAGGCAAGGTAAAATTGAAGATATAACTAAAGAAAAATATGATGCAGTAGGTTCTTCTACAACTATTATCAATGGTGATGGAAATATTTTAAACAGAAACTTTGTTCTTGAAGGCAAATGGATTATTACAGCACATAACCCTAATGCTCATATTGAAATTAGATTTAATGAAGGCTATGATACTCGTTTCTTATTATGGGATAATAAGCAAAATGGAGTTTTATATCCAGCGACTTTCAATCATACACCAAGTACTTCTACTTCTTATAATTTAGTTGAACCTATGGAGTTTAGTTTTAAACTTGTTGTTTTAGATTCCTCGGCGTATTTATATATAAATAATGAATTAAAAATCGTTGGAACAAATATTGCTGCTCAATCAGGAAAAATAGGAACTTTATTTGGATCAGAAGGCATGGAAATGACTTGGTCTGAAATGAAGGCTGTCACAAAAGATGGCGATGAAACTTCATTCAATGATGAAATTACTAAAGTTCAAAGTGATATTGATACCTATAAATCTAATTTAGCTTTATAAAAAATAAAAACTATTGCTTTCAGTATAACTAATATTGATAACAATAGTTTTTTTATTGCATAAAATAGTTAAACAATAGAAACAACTTTTACTTTTATAAATAAAATGTTTATTGATATTTACTAGTAAAATACTTTTTTATTGTTTCACCAAAAAGCTTGAATCCATTTTGATTAAGGTGAAGATTATCATCTAAAAATAAATTTAAGTCAATATTTTTATTATAAGCGTTATCGAGAATATTACTATTGTTTTTATATACAAAATTATGGGTATCTATATAAAATAGATTTTTATCCTTTTCAGTTTCAATATATTGATCAATTGCTAAAGATACTTCTTTTTGCTTTTGATTTCTTCCATCTTTAATTTTACAAGGGCTAGAAAACATACCAACAAAGTACATATTAGTTTTTGGAAAAATATCTTTGATTTGATTGAATACAGAAATTATTCTATTTATTGTTTCTTCATTTGAACAATTTTGTGATATATCATTTCCACCGATAGACAATAAAATATTTTTGGGTTGATATTTGAAAGTTTTAAATAAATTCATATTGATTTTCCAAAATAAAGCGGTTGTTCCTCCGATGCCAAAATTTATTGCTTTAAGGTTAGGCGAAAGATCTTCTTCTGCCTTTTCCTTCCAAAAAGTAAAGTGTGAGGCTCCGATTAGTAAAGTATTTTCGGAAATATCAATATTTTTATATTGATTGATTAATTCTTGTAATCTTGTAAAAAATTCTTCATTATAGTTCATAATTTTCTCTTTCTATTATAAAAAAGTGAACATATTAAATATGTTCACTTTATTCAGTAAAGCTTTTTGATTGTTCCTCAACATGAAGATTTGTAACTAAATCGTGCAAAGCATATCTATTTCCAGTAAAAGATATTAATACTAAAGTAATTAATGTTTCAAAAAGGATACCTATCCAATTTATAAGAAGATATACTGCAATTAATTCAATAATTTGTATAAATAAGAAACGCAAAAGAATTTTAGAGTTACTTGCAACGATATTATCTCTATTTACTAAATTTGATTTGAAAATCATCATGCCAATAGTTTTATGTCTTTTATTGCAAAGAGGAATGATTAATTCAAAAATTAAAGTACTTACGCAAATGCAACTTATAAAATTCAAAAGATAAATGCTATTGAATTTTCTATATGTTTCAGTGTAACCATCAACTTTAGCTAATTTATCATCTAACTCATCTACTTTCTGCAGATAAGTATCCATTAATTTATCTTCTTCTATACCTTGTTCGGAAAGCTGCAATATATATTTTTTAGAATCAACTTTGTAAATTCCATATGTTCCTTCTGTATAAGGAACATTTTCTGAAATACAAATTTCTTGATACCAAGAATTTAATTGAGAAATTTCATTATGCGCTAAAGAAGGAATGATAAATTGGCATATTCCAAAAAATAAAGCGAAGATTGTACCGATAGTTAATATTCCATCTATCAAGAAGATTATCATTCTTTTTGTAATGGAATATTTTTTATTGCTTTCTTGGAAAAGTCCAGGATTATCCATTGATATTTGCCTTTCCAATGGATCCGAAAACTTGACAACGATTTTCTATAACATCTTGTATTCCTTTTTTACCAGGTCCGATAATTTTTCTTGGATCTATTTCTTGTGGATTTTCTTTTATTATTTCATGAACAATTTTAACCCAAGCACAAAGGCAATCTGTATTGATGTTAATTTTAACCGTTCCGTAATTAATAGCTTGTTTAATTTGATCATCTGGAATTCCTGAACCGCCATGTAAAACCAAAGGTAATTTGACCAAATCATGTATTTCTTTCATTTCTTTTAAACCTAATTTTGGTTCGCCTTTATAAAAGCCATGTTGGGATCCAAGTGCAGGAGCAAGAGCATCAATTTTTGCTTCTTGTACCATCTTTAAGCATTCATTTTTATCAGCGTAGAAAGATTCAGCGACTACTTCTTCTTCATTTCCTCCAACCTTTCCAAGTTCTGCTTCAACTGTAACATTTCTTGGATGAGCATATTCAACCACTTTTTTGGTAAGGTCTAAATTTTCTTCAAAAGGTTTTCTTGAAGCATCTATCATTACAGAAGTAAAACCTTCATCTATAGCTTCTTTACATGCTTCAAAAGAAGAAGCGTGGTCAAGATGAATTGCGACAGGAATTGTTATGTTATTTTTCTTTATATATGCTTTTATCATTTGAGTAACGACATAAAATCCACCCATATATTTAGCACCATTTTGTGATACGCCAAGAATTACAGGAGTTTTTAGTTCTTGGCATTTATCTAGAACAGCAGAAATCCATTCTAAATTCCAAACGTTAAATTGTGGAACGGCATAGTTATTATCTTCTGCATCTTTTAGCATTTTATTTAAATTTTCTAAACTCATTTTAATTGCCTCTCTTAATAAGTATATCATTCAAAAATTCAAAATAAAGATTTTTTAAGCGCTTTTTAAACTTTTTGTAAAGAAAATGTATAGGAAATGTAAACGCTTACTTGAAAATACAAAAAGATGGTTGTAGTATATGTGTGTTGAAATTATTCATTTGTTTCAGCACGGGAGGAAAATATGAAAATGAAAAAATTTGTTCCAGTTTTATTGGCAGCTTGTTCAATGTTAGCAGCTTGTTCTCCTAATTCTGGAAATAATAACAAAAATGAGGCAATTTCAGATGCTGAAAAGTTAAGTTATGCTGAACTTGTTGCAAAGGCTAAAGAAGAAGTAGGAAATAATACCGTAAGTGTTTATGGAAACTCTTCTCAATTAGAAAAAGCTATTTTAGCCTTTACAGAAGAAACAGGTATTAAGGTTAATAATACTAAAGAAGGTGATGCCGACTTATATAATCATTTGTCAACAGCTTTCCAAAGTAAGAGTTATATTGCAGATATGGTCTTATTACAAGATGGTAATATGCTCCAAAGTGAAATGCTTGCACCAAATTATTTATTGAACTTTGTACCAAAAGAAGCAGCACAAAATGTTGCAGCTGATGATACTGTTCCAATGGCAGCAGTCTATTTGAACAAAGTCTTCATGTACAATAACTACAATAGTGAAGGTACAGAACATTCATTAACTAATTATTTAACAAATGTCTGGCAACTTGCTGGTTCTGCAAGCGATGAAGGACATATTGCTAATCCATCATTTAAAACTCCTACTACTGAAAACGTTAATATGAATTTCTTAACTATGTTAACTTCTAAAGAATGGGTTGATAAGTTAACAGTAGCATATAAGAATTTCTATCATAAAGATTATGTTGCTGAATCAGATTATAAGAATATTGGTTATAAATGGATTGCTGAATTCTTAAAGAATTCTCAAGCACATAGCTCTGATGGTACTGCTTGTAAAGATACCGCAAAAGCTAAAGGTGGTACAGTTGCTTTAGTCAATTATAATAAGATCAAAGACTTAAAAGATGAAGAAGGTTATGGAAAAGAAAACGTTGCTAACTTGACTTTCCCATCTATTGAATTAGGTGACAATAAAGTTGATGGTTTTGGTGGATTTTGCTATAAGATGTATTCAATGGTTGCTGCGAATGCTAAATATCCTTATGCAGCTTGTGCATTAGTAAGCTATATTACTTCCAAGGCTGGATTTGAAAATGCTTGGGGATCAAAAGCTGGTTATTATTCAACTAACCACACAACTACTATTGCTTCTAATGATAAAGAATTAGCATGGTGGAAAGATCGCTTAGTTGTTGAAGATCCAACAATTGTTGCTCAAAATTATGGCGATGTTTCTAAATTTGTCAAACAATACGAAGGCAAATAATAAATTTTAAAAAAAGAAGTTTAGTGGTGCAGCTTAAAGTTGCACCACTTTATCTAAGATAAGGAGTAAAAATGAACGAAACATTATCTTTAGATGAAAATAAGACTCCTGAGGGCAAAAATAAAGATGAATTGTCTAAGTTTGGAAAAATATTAAATGCATTGAAAACATATTTTTCTAAACCATCAAATATTATATTAGTTATTTTTGCAATATTATTAACTATTACTGTTGTTATTCCTTTAGTATATCTTCTATATAATACAATTCTTGTCCATCAAGGTGAATCATTAAGACTTCATAAGGCTGTTGGTGCACTAACTATGGACCATTGGATAGGTATATTTTCTGAAGTATCAAAAGAAGACTATTATTATTCTATCAACGTATTTTATAAGCCTTTATTAAATTCAGTATTGATGGCTTTAGTTGCTTGTCTTATTTCATTATTTGTTGGTGGAGGAATTGCTTGGCTTATTACAAGAAGTGATTTCCCAGCTAAAAAATTTATTTCAACTGTATTTGTTTTCCCATATATTATGCCAAGTTGGTCGATTGCAATGTTCTGGGAAAACTTTTTCAAAAATAATGTTTATTTGGAAGGCACCCAAGCTCAAGTAGGGATGCTCCAATCACTGACACATATTGCTGTACCAGCGAGCTTTGTTTATGGATTCTGGCCTTGTGCAATATGTTTAGGTATTCACTATGCACCATTTGCTTATATCTTAATTGGTGGTATTTTGCGAAATATGGATGCAAACTTAGAAGAGGCTGCTACAATTTTGAAAGCTTCTCGATTCAAAATTTTAAGAAGAATCACTTTACCAATTGTTATGCCTGCTCTTATTTCTACAGTATTATTAGTTTTTGCTAGTTCTATTAGTAGTTATACAGTTCCTGCATTTTTAGGAACAAAAAGTGGTTTCATGACTCTTTCTTTACAAATGAAGAATCTTATTAATGGTTCTCAATATAAAGGTCAAGGTTATGTTATGGCTACAGTATTGATGTTATTCAGTATTGTAATTCTCTTATTTAATCAATTTATTACTAATTCAAAAAGATCATTTACCACAGTAACAGGTAAATCTTCACAAATTTCTCTTGTTAAACTTGGAAAAGTTGCAAAACCAGTTATTACTACAATTGTTGTTTTATATGCAGCTTTCTTTGCCATTATTCCTCTTGTATCGTTTGCTCTTGAATCATTCTTAAGAGTTTCTGGTGATTATTCAACATTTACATTATATTATTGGATTACAACAGAACAAACTAATGAGTCAATTTATGGATCTGTTGGTATTTTAAGAAATGCTGATATCTGGAAAGCTTTCTTAAATTCTTTATGGATTTCTATTGTCTGTGCATTTATCGCTGGAACGTTTGGTATTTTAGTAGGATATGGTGTTGCTAAAAGACGTGGAAGTAAATTATCTAACTATGTCAGTAATTTAGCTTTCTTGCCTTACTTAATTCCAGCAATGTCATTCGCTACTATATATTTGATTCTTTCTTATACTAGTGCATTAAGTTTCTTAAATGGTTCTTTAGTGTTACTCATTGTTGTTGGCTCTATTAAATTTTTACCTTTTGCTTCTAAATCAGGAACAAATGCTATGCTTCAATTATCGAATGAAATCGAAGAAGCTGCAATAATTGTTGGGGTTCCTTGGTGGAAGAGAATGGTGAAGGTTTTATTCCCTATTCAAAAATCAAGTTTCATTTCAGGATATTTGCTACCATTTGTTTCCTGTATGAGAGAGTTGACCTTATTCGTTTTATTAACAGGTAGTAGTACAATTTTAACAGCAGTTTTACAAAACTATGAAAAATATGATTGTACACAAATTAGTAATGGTATCAATTTAATTATCATTCTCTCGGTTTTAATTATTAATGTTGTAGTTAATAAATTAACAGGAGCTTCTATTGATAAAGGTGTAGGAGGTTAATATATGCCTGAAATTATTTTAAAAAATATAACAAAAAAATGGGGAGATTCCATTGCTGTAGATAATCTTAATATGGTTATCAAAGATCGTGGATTTGTTACCCTTTTAGGACCATCAGGTTGTGGTAAAACTACCACACTTAGAATGATTGCTGGTCTTGAAACTCCAACATCTGGTGAAATTATAATCGATGGTGTTACAGTATTTGACTCGAAAAAGGGTATCAATATTTCTCCTGCTAAAAGAAATGTTGGTTTCTTATTTCAAAACTATGCTTTATGGCCACATATGACAGTTTATAAGAATATTGCTTTTGGCCTTGAAAATCTTAAATGGAGTAAAGATCAAATTAAAGCAAGAGTTGATGAACTTGTCAAAATGTTAAAAATTGAAGATTATCTTGATAGATATCCAAGTCAATTATCAGGTGGACAACAACAACGTGTTGCTATTGCTAGAACACTAGCACCTAATCCAAAAGTTTTATTTATGGATGAACCTTTATCGAACTTAGATGCTAAATTGCGTTTAGAGATGAGAACGGAATTAAAACGTTTACATTCTTCAACTAATTCAACATTTGTTTATGTTACACATGATCAACTTGAAGCCATGACTCTTGCTACTGAAGTTTGTTTGATGAAAAATGGATTGCTTCAACAATATGATCCACCTTTATATGTATATTCAAATCCTAATAATTTATTTGTTGCTGACTTTGTTGGTAATCCAGCTATTAATTTTATTCAAGCAAAGGCAAAACAAATCGAAGGAAATACTTATGAAGTTAAATTCCATAATGTTGTTGCTAGATTTGAAGCAAATAATGAATTTGAATTACCAAGTGAAGATGTTGTAATAGGAATAAGACCAGAATTCATCCGTATCTGTAAAGATGGTTTAAAAGCTAAAGTATATTCAACTCTTCCTGCTGGTATGGAAACAACAGTCAAGGTTGATATTGGAGAAGATATTTTAACTTCGGTTATCTTCGGTATTATCGACTATAAAGTTAATGAAGAAGTTTCAATTGATTTTGTTGGAAATAGTATTATCTTATTTGATAAAGAAAGTACAAAACGACTTGTCGATGGTAAACTAGAAATAGTTAAATAATTATTAAATTAAAAAGCCTCCTTTTTGCGGGAGGCTTTTATGATGCTTTTTAATTTATTTTGCAACTACAATGCTGAAGTCTTTAATTCTAACTTGCTTTGAACCAGTGACATCAAGCTTAATATATGTGTAGGAAGATTCTTCAATGTTTTCAAGAGAAAGCACTTTATATGCTGAAGTTGTTACTAATGCTGAAATAAGTTCAAATGTTTCTCCATCAGTAGAACCATAAACTGATAATTCAGAAGCACTATATCCAGCATTGAAATAAATTGATTTAATAGGCTTAGCGGAATGTATTGTTGCAACACTATCATTTGTTGAGCTGTTATAAAGACGAAGCTCAGAAGTAAAGTGAGCTTTTTCAGTTGATATAGAAGTGTTTTCATCAAGTTTATGAGTTTCAGTGGCATATTGTGTTCCTGCAGGATAATCGGCAAAAACATATTTTAAAGTAACAGTTTCTTCGATAACTACATCATTAGAAATAAATTCAGCTTTTACTGAAATATTATGAGTCATTATTAGAGAAATAGAATTGTTTTCATCAAGATTTTGTCTTTCGTTATCGATGAATAAAGATAGGACTTTATATCCTTCGTTAGGGACAGCAGTTAAAGTAATTTCTTCACCATAGTTGATATCACTAGATTTTGATACATTAACTATTCCGTTTTCAAATTCTTGTAAATCAACATTATATGTTGCAGCAAGATAATCTAAAAGTGTGAATTCAACAATTTCTATTTTGCCATAATAATTTTGAATTTTACCTTCTAAAGCTACAGAATAACCTATATAAAGGTTCTCGACAGGTGTTGGAACATAGGCGATAATGCTGGAATCATCCTGAGTAATTGTAACTTCTTTTCCGGAAATATTTGTGACAATACCATTGATAATATAAGTGGTTTCTGTTGTTCCACGACTTGAGCTCAATGCATTTCCGATTTCAAGAGCTCTAGAAATTGTAATGTCTTTTTCTACTGGTTCAGGCTCAGCATCATTTATTTGTCCTTTATAATAAATATCAATTGTAAAGACTTGGACATTATAAGTAGAAGGGTTAGTTAAATAGAAGACATCTGTTGGAGTATCAAAAGAATAAGTATATAAAACATTATTCTGAGCTTCATTTTCTGATGTTTTTTCTTCTTTTGTGGCAGTAATTAATTTTTCTTCATCAGCATTTTCAGAAGCATACATTTTTAAATTATCGTATGTTCCGTATACTAAAACTTCAATTTTTTCAATTTCAGTAATTCTTTTTGATGAAAGATAAGAACCATTTTTGGCAAAAGTAAATTCAGATTCGTATTGAGTATTTGGAGTTATATTATTTAGGACTAAAGCATCAACACTATTAAAATTTTTAGAATTTAAAGAAAGAATATTTCCTTCATAACTTGGAACGCTTGTTGAACTAGAAATAGATGAAGAACTTGAAGAAGAAATAGATGAAGAACTTGTACTACTATTTGAAATGCTAGAACTTGATGTGCTGCTTGATGAAATAGTCGAACTTGATGAAACAGAGCTAACTACAAAAGATGAAGAACTAATTGTTGATGAACTACTAGATGAGGAAGAACTAATTGTTGATGAACTACTATATGAGGAAGAACTAGAAGTGTTTTCAGAAGCACAAGAAGCAAGAATAGTGCATAAGAATAAAGCTGAAAGTAAATTAATCTTTTTCATATTTCTCCTTTTTGTAATTTGATAAAAATTTACTATTGTTAGGAAAATAAAAAAACCTTTATTAAACGTTGTTATTTAAGTTTAATAAAGATGATTTTCTAGATATAGAGACTATGGACTTTTGTTCTATTATTTTTGATAAGGATTTTTTTATAATGAGATTAAAAGTCATATATTTTCCTCACGTAACTATTATATATGGTAAAAATTTTTAAAAGCAACAAAAAAATATAAAAAAGATGTAAAAAAACTATAATATTTTTTTATTTTTTATAGCCGTAAAAATAAATTTATTTTAAATTTCTTCAATAATTATATCTTTTAATATATATTATAAATGTATGCACTTTCAAAATTTAAAACTTATATCAGTAAAGAGGTGAGGTATGGATATTTCTAAATTGAATAAAATTCAAAAAGTTAAATTAGTCATGGGAGCTGACTTTTGGTCTAATGATACAGCAGATGGCAGTTTATATAAATTTGTATTATCAGATGGACCTGTTGGATTAAGGCAACCGTTAGATAAAAGTAATCCTGAACAAAAAGAAGTAATTAAATCTGTAGCATATCCTTCAACACAAGTTTTATCACAAACATGGAATTGTGATTTAGCTAAACTTCTTGGTAAATCTATCGGAAATGATTGTATAGAACAAAAAGTTGATATTGTGTTAGGTCCTGGTGTTAATATTAAAAGGCTTCCGACCAATGGACGGAACTTTGAATATTATTCTGAAGATCCGTATTTAGCAGGAACATTAGCAAAAAAATATATTGAAGGAGTTCAGGAAATGCACGTTGGCACATGCATAAAACATTTTTGTTGCAATAATTCCGAATTCTCTCGCCATTGGGCATCGATGGAAGTTGATGAAAGGACTTTGCATGAAATTTATTTGAAAGCATTTGAAATAGCTATGGAAGCCAAACCATGGACGGTTATGTGTTCTTATAATTTGGTAAATGGCAGAAGAATGAGTGAAAATAATAAACTTTATAATGTTTTAAGAAATAACTTTAAGTTTGATGGTTTAATAATGTCGGATTGGGATGCTGTAAAAGATTCTGAAGCTTCATTAAACGCGGGACTGAATTTAGAAATGCCATATAATGAAAATCATCATAATTTAATGATGAAAAAAGCTCAGGAAAATATCTTGAATGAAAGAAAACTTGATGAATCTGCAGTAAAAGTTATTGAGTTGGCTGAAAAATGTGAAAAAGAAAGCAAATTAAGAAAAATGGATATGTCCATAAATGAAAGAAGAAATGTTGCGTTGAAAATTGCTGAAGAAGGAATAGTTTTATTGAAAAATGAAAATAATGTTCTTCCTTTAAAACCTGAAAAGAAAATTTTTATTACCGGCGATCCTACTTCTAGATATTATTGTGGTGGCGGATCTAGCCAAGTTTGTCCTGAATTACCTTTTATTTCACTTGAAGAAGCTTTGAAAGCAGAATGCGATGATGTTCAATATTATGAATCTATTTGGGAAAAATTAGGACATTTGGCACATGTTGGTAATGCAAAGAAAGCTTTAGAATATAGTGCACAAGCTGAATATACAATTTTGGCTGTTGGTGATTCTGCAAATTTGGAATTTGAATGTGCTGATAGAGAAGGAATTAAATTATCAAAAGAAGAAGAAATTTTAATAAATGATTTTGCTAAAGTTGCTAAACATCTTATTATTGTTGTAGAAGCTGGTTCAGCAATTGATATGTCTTCATGGATTGATAAAGTTGAAGCTGTTGTTTATATGGGATATGGTGGTGAATTAGGTCATAAAGCATTAGCAAATATTTTGGTTGGAAAAATAAATCCAAGTGGAAGATTATCTGAAACTTTTCCATTAAAATTAGAAGATTCTCCAGCAATGAAATCATACCATGATTCTTCTGTTATGAAATATGATGAAGGATTAAATATCGGATATCGTTATTATGAGACTTATAATGTTCCTGTATTATTTCCTTTTGGCTATGGGCTTAGTTATTCTAAATTTGAATATTCTAATCTTAAAATAGAACAAATTAAAGATGTGTATAAAGTTAGCTTTGATATAGAAAATGAAACGGAAATTGATGGAGCTGAGGTTTGTCAATTATATATTCGCGAAGTTGTAAAAGAAGTATATAGACCTGATTATGAGTTGAAAGGATATGAAAAAATATTTATTAAGGCTCATGAAAAGAAAGAAGTTATAATTGAATTGAAGAGAAAAGATTTTGCTTATTATTCAACATATTATGATGAATATCATGTTAAACCAGGTGCTTTTGATATTTTGATTGGAAAAAATTCTCACGATATTATATTAAAAGAAAGAATTATTGTAGATTAAACGAAAAAATAAGAGCTGAATATTAAAAAAACAGCTCTTATTTTATAGACATTTTTAAAATATATTTTTAGGTTGTTTTTTTAAAATTAATCCAATAATGACAGTTCTTTTAAAGCTTTATAAATCCCATCATTATCGTTGCTATCAGTATGAAGTTTTATTAATTTTTTTAATTCATCAGGTGCATTGTCCATTAAAAAGCCTTGCTTAACTGTTGTGAGCATTTCAAAATCGTTGTAATTATCACCAAATGCAATAGTATTTTCTATTGATATATTTTTTAGTTCACATAATTTTTCAATGGCAGTAGCTTTTGTAATATTTTTTGCCATAATTTCAAGAAGGATTGGAGATGATTTTACTATTGATAATTTTGGAAATTTAGCTTTAATAATCTCTTCATAAGAAGTTGTTTTATCAGGATTGCAAATGCATAAGATTTTATGTATTTCATCTTTTTCTATTATGTTTAGATTTCCTTCAACAGCTTTTGCTTCAACGATATTTTCTTCTCTAATTATCCGTGAATCATTTTTATTTTTAACTACCCATTGATCAAAAGAATATATGCACCATGTTAAATCAAAATTTTGTTCTTCAATAAATGAAATAATTTCTTCTGCTTCTTCTTTATTCATTCCTTTATGATATAAAACGTTTTTGTCTTTATCGAGGATTAAAGCTCCACTATATGAAATTATCGGACAAGAAAAATTGTTTTTTAAAAGAATAGGATAAATTCCTGATGGACTTCTAGCAGATATTATTACAAAATCTATATTTTTTTCTTGAAGTTTATTTATAGCAAAAAGAGTGTTTTTTGAAAGTTTATGTTCAGAAGTGAGAAGTGTACCATCTATATCACTAAAGACTATTTTTTTCATTTATTTGTTTTTCTCCTATAGTTAATCTTCACTTTTTTTCTTATCGTAATTTTCTAAGTAGTTATGATGTACACCTTTTTCTTTATATCCAAGAATCATATCTATAGTAACGTTATCTGCACTTTTAAAAATATTTTTTTCTACTTGTGGATTATAATTTTTAACTAATTCTTTGATTAATTGTTTTGTAGCGTATCTTTGGGAGCCACCACCTCCATTATCACAAATTGCGCAATTTTCTGTAAATCTACAGGCACATTGAATGAATTGTAAGTGATGATAATTTTTCCAAGAAATAATATCTTTTTCTCTTATTAAATACATAGGTCTTATTAATTCCATACCCTCAAAATTGGTGGATTTTAATTTAGGAAGCATTGTTTGAAAAGATCCTGAATTTAGTAAATTCATTAAAGTTGTTTCAATTACATCATCGTAATGATGTCCTAATGCAATTTTATTGCATCCCATTTTCTTAGCAAAATTATAAAGAGCTCCTCTTCTCATTTTTGCACATAAAAAACAAGGACTTTTATCTTGTGAATTAGCAATTTCAAAAATATTTGATTCAACAACTTTAGCAGGAATTGATAATTTTTGTAAGTTGTTCATAATTGTTTGTAAATTAATTTCATTATAGCCAGGATTCATTACTAAATATTCAACTTCGAAATTAAAATCTGAATGTTTTTTTAATTGCATGAAAAGTCTTGCCATAAGCATAGAGTCTTTTCCACCAGAAATACAAACACATACATGATCATTTGGTTGTATTAGTTGATATTCTTTGATTGCTTTAACAAATTTAGACCAAAGCTTATCGCGATATTTTTTTGTTATTGATTGCTCAAATTCATCTGTCATTTTGCTAACTCCTTTAATGTTTCTACTAAATAATCTATTTCTTCATATGTAACTAATTCTGATAGAGATAATCTAAAAGATGATATAGCTCTTTTCTTATCTTTATATATTGCCATAATAATTTTTGATGGAGTGTTTTTTATTGAACATGCGGATTTTTGGCTTACACATATTCCTTTGCTATTTAAATAATCAACAGCAGTTCTTCCAGTAATATTATCGATTGACAAATTAACTATGTAAGGATTAGCAAAAGAATTAATTTTTATTTTTTTATTGCTTTTTATTTGTTCTAGTAAATATGCATTGACCGATTTTACTTTTTCATAATTTTTATCCATATGTTGATATGCTAGATACAAGGCTTTTTCAATTGAAGCAATGATTCCAAGAGGAACTGAACCACTGCGATAAATTGATGAACTCTCTCCTCCATGTATAAGTGGTGTCAAAATTGTTTTTTTTCTTTTGATTAAACACCCACTTCCAGTTATTCCACCAAATTTATGAGGAGTGAAACTTACAAGATCTAATTCATTAAAATCAATGTCAAATTTTCCAACACCTTGTGTTGCATCAACAAGTAAATGAGCATTGGTATTTTTAACTATTTCATTTATTTTTTTATAATCGTGAATATATCCTGTTTCTCCGTCGACTAAACACACACAAACTAAAATTACATCACTGCTTAATTTTTCTTTTAATGATTCAATTGAAATACTACCATCGTTATTGGTTTTAATAAATTCAACTTGATAACCGTTATCTTTAATAAATCCTAAAGCTCCATTTATGGAACTATGTTCAAGCTCGCTTACTAAAATTTTCTTTCCAAATCCGGAATAAGATGAACAAATTCCTTTGATTGCTAAATTATTAGCTTCCGTTGCTGAAGAAACATAAATTACTTCATGTTCATCATCGATATTTAAAATGTTCTTTATGGAAGTGTTTATTTCATTAAATTTTTCTTTTGATTTTAATCCGGCTGTATGAGTTGAATTATAGTTACCAATATAGTTTAATTCTACTTCTGTTAGAGCTGCTAAAACTTCTTTTTTGCATGGATAATTTGCTGCATAGTCTAAATAAATCATTTTTTTAATTCTTCCCTGGCGACTGGTTTAGTCAAATCTTTGATAACTTCTGAAGCAATTAAAAGTCCACAGGCAGTTGGTACAAAAGCGTTGCTTCCTGGAATATCTCTTCTTTCGGTACATTTTCTTGTTCCTTTTGGACAAATGCAATGCGTTCGGCAACTGATTGTAGGATCTTCTAAAGGACGTAAAGGCTTTTCTTTAGAATAAACGACTTTTAAATGTTTAACCCTTCTTTTTTTAAGTTCATAACGCATAACTTTAGCTAAAGGATCCATCTCTGTTTTATAAATATCGCTAACCATAAATCCCATCGGATTAACTTTATTGCCAGCTCCCATAGAACTTATTATTGGAATGTTATTAGCTTGCGCTTTTAAAATGATAGCGATTTTAGCGGAAACGGTATCTATTGCATCAATAATATAGTCATATTGGGTAAAATCAAATTCATCTTGATTAGATGGTAAAAAGAAACATTTCAAAGTTTCTACTTTAGCAAATGGATTAATGCTTAGAATTCTTTCTTTCATTATATCAACTTTATATTGACCAACTGTTTTAGTCGTAGCAATAATTTGTCTGTTGCAATTAGTTAAACAAATTTTGTCATCATCTATTAAAGCAAAATGTTTTACTCCGCTTCTTACTAAAGCTTCACAGACATATCCACCTACGCCACCAATACCAAAAATTGCTATATGTGCTTTAGATAAAATATCCATTGCATCTTTTCCATATATTAGTTGAGTTCTTGAAAATTGATTAAGCATATTTTTCCTCCATATAAATTTAGCATTCTTATAAACATTTTTCTAGTTTAATTAGGTATTATAAGCACCTAAAAATTTGGAAATAAACATAGTTTTATTTCCAACGATATTTAATCTTACATAATTATATACATATTTATAAATAATTGAAAAAAATAAAAATGTATTTTTAGAATTGATTATAAAATGAATTTATTTTTCCATAGGTTTATATTCATAATCTCTATGACGCAAAGAAGCGTTGAAAGCATAAAAATCATATCTGTCAATATAAAAATGTATTTTACCTTGAACATAGTTGAGATATTGTTTTTCATCGTATCTTTCGATATAGTCGTCTGTTTTCCATTTAAATACAAGAATATCTCTTTCCGAAGAACCAATTCTCATAAGTATTTCATTGATAAGAATATTAGCATCACCATTATTAGCAATTTCTGGTATTTCGCCAAAAGCTTTTAAAATGCTATGCATTTGTTTTATTTGTTTTCTAATGCTAGCATAAATATATTCTCTTTTATTTTGAATTTCTTGTTTTGTCATAATTATCCCCTTTTTTATTTAGATTTTTAAAGATATTATATAAAATTTTTAAATAATAAAAGAATCTATTTTATTTAATAATTCATTATTTTCTATCACTTTATCGTTTATTTTAAGATTATATTTATGTCTTTCTATTTTTAGAATCTGGTTGTTATTTCCATCAACTAATTGCAACAAAGTTGGTATGAATAAAGGCGTTTCTTTTTCACTACCAAATATCGCAATTATTTTTAATTTTTTAATAAAGATATTCCATTTATCGCTGTTGTTATTAAAATAATCTTGCATTCTTTCTAAAAAAGTAAAATATAAAGAGGAGGGGTTAGAGCAGTACATTGGTACTAATAAAACTAAATTTTTATATGTAAGTGATGACTGTATAAGCTTATATATATCATCATTTCTATATTTACATATTCCTTTAAAACACTGATATTCACAATTTGAACAAGGATTATAAGATATATCTTTAAATGCTATATATTTATCGTTTTTCTTCATTAAATGAGAGGCTATATCAAAACAATTGCCATTATTTCTTCCACTAAAAGAAATATAAATATTATTATTTTTTGAAATTGAATTAGAAATTTGATCGCACTCTTCTTCTAAAAATCCTTTTATATTAATTTTGTATTCTTTAATTAATAAAATCAGCTTATCATAACTAATATCGTTAATTCCTTTTTCAATTTTATTAATAGATGATCTAGAGGTATAGCCTAACTTTTTTCCAAATTCTTCTTGTGAAAGTCCAAGTGATATTCGTAATTCTTTTATTTTATCTCCAATTGTTTTTTTCATTCTAAATTCCTTTACTTAAAAAATTCATTATAAGTTTAATTATAACTTCTTTTTCTTCCGGATTTGATTCAGCAGTTAAAACGGTAATTGCAACTAATGTATCGTTTGATATTATTATTTTGCCATTTTTAATTAATGCGTGATTTCTATTTAAAAATTCCAAAAATAATGTTGCAGCAATTCTTTTACATCCATCCGCAAAAGGATGATCTTTTACTAAAAAATATAATAAATGTGCTGCTTTTTCTTCTAATGAAGGATAAACTTCTTGACCGAAAACATTTTGATAAACGGCGGCTAGAATTCCTTCTAATTTTCCATTTTCTTTTTCAACGCCGAATACAGAAGATGTGTTTTTAAACTTCATTGAATCGATAATTGCTCTACAATCAGAATATGTTAATTCATATATTGTTTCTTTTCCTTTTGGTTTTATTAGACATTGATGATCATAATTATCTAATAAATCTAAAGCTTTAGTATATTTTTCTATAACATTAACTAATGTTTCTTGATCGATATTTAATGATGATGCAAGCATCTTATTTTGTACTTCAATTGTTTTATTAAGCACTTCTATTCTTTTTTTATTAATGGAATAACCTTGTATTAAGTATTCTTTTAGAATTTTGTTTGCCCATTTTCTAAAAATAATACCTCTTTGAGATTTTACTCTATATCCTACAGAAATAATCATGTCAAGATTATAAATTTTTATGGTACGATTAACTTTTCTATTTCCCTCAATTTGAACATGTGCGTTTTCCGCACATGTTGAATTAATATCTAATTCTTTGTCTTTATAAATGTTATTAATATGTCTAACAATTCTTGTGCGATCAACATTGAATAATGATGCCATTTCATCTTGTGAGAGCCAAACAGTTTCATTATTAATATCTGCTCTAACATCAATTTCGAAACTATTGTCTACAAATCTTACTATTTTAAAATTTTCCATAAACATTACCCAAAAACATTATACAATTTTGTAGATTACAAATCAACGTGAAATTATTTTTTATGAGGGTTTGAGCTTGCCTTTAGAAAATTTTGATATAAAGTGCGTAATGCTTATTTTTGTGTAATGTTTCTACCAATTTACGTAATCTTTCTTTCATTTTGCATAACACAACAACATTTATTTTATAAAATTAAAAAATGTTACTTTATAATTTTTCAATAACTATTTTTATCTGACCATTTTCTTTCGAGATATTTTTTTCTTGTAATGCTTTCAAATATCTTTTAGTAGTTCTTTTTGTTTTATTAATTTTAATTGATGTTTTTCTGCTGTTAAAGCATGGTCATTTAAAATTAACTCTATAATTTTTCTTTCTATTGCATTAAGATTTACACTGACATTTTTAAAAAATACCACATATATTGAATTTTATAATTATCAAGATGTATAGCCTTTTAGTTTTCGGTTTCTTGCTGATACTTTTTCATTGCCTAGTTGATTATAATTATAAAAAGAAAATAAGGCTTAAGAAATGATGGGAGAATTTTTAATATCAGTCCAAATATCCTAAAAATAAACTAAAATCTCGTAAATAATGCTATTTTAGGCATAAAAAAAGGCTTGATACATTATTTTTTTGTATCAAACCTATGCTTTCTATATGGTGACCCATACGGGATTCGAACCCATGAATGTATCATTGAGAGGGATATGAGTTAAGCCGCTTCTCCAACAGGGCATGGCATAATTATAGTAAAGTTAAGTTTTAAAATAGATAGAATGTTAATAATTAACTCCTAGAAGAAGTTATTAAATATTGATTAACTTCGGCATTTAAGTTTTTTGCTTCATAAAATTGTATTTTAGAACCAATAAATTTTCCACCACATTTCATAATAACTTTATTTGAAGCAATGTTTTCTTTCATTGCTTCAATAATTATATTTTTATATCCAAGAGTAAATATATAGTTTATTACACAATTACAAGCTTCGCTCATATATCCATTATTCCAATATTTTTTCATTATTAAATAGCCAATTTCTGGAATATCATCAACAATTTTTACTACATCTATTTGACCAATAACTTCATTAGTTGATTTTAAAACTATCATAAACCTTATGGCTTTTGGATCTTCATATTCTTTAATCCACATATCTACTATTTTTTTAGTTTCTTCAATATTTTTATGAGCGCTCCAAGTCATATATTTAGGAAAATCTTCATCGCTTGCCCAATTTTCAAATATATCTATTGCGTCACTTTGTTTTAAAGGACGAAGAAGTAATCTTTTAGTTTCTAGCGTTGTATTCATAAAGAAATTATAAATCAATTTTGGAAAAAGCAAATTTTTATTGGTTTAAAAATTAAAAAAATAGTGTGAGCGCCAACATAAAGCTGCAATTTTATGTTGACACTTAAAAATTGCAACATTCCACATTTGTAATACCATTCAGCAAATTTATTAAAACCATTATTGTTAGTTTTGTGGGGTTCTTTTATTGCTTTATTAGATACAATTGCACCCTATTAAAAATTCATATGCTGCACTATGGCGTGAACTTGATGAGATTGAAACATCCATAATTGAATAAATAAACGAATCCGCCAATTAATGTTTGTAATAAACAGTAAGTGAACGTTAATAAATAAAATAATATTTTCTTCATATTCTCTCCTTCAAATCAAAAAAAAGAGCATTTCTGCTCCTTGATTTAGTATTGTATTTTCTAAAATCTAGTTTTTTAAAAATTCTGGCTCACACATTTTTGAGGTCGGGGCATGCGGTACTATTCAGATAAGTTTTATTGTTATGCGGGGGGGGGCTATTTGAATTTATAGTTTAAAAGTTCCGTTGCTTTTACAGATGTAGTATATATAACGATTGTTCCTGAAATATAAATCTTATACATTCTATTTTCTCTATTTAAAAAAGTGAAGTAGTTCTTTGCCTCTTCTTTAGTGCTTAATTCCTCAAAGGTAATATAGTAACCTGAAGTAAGGTCTGGTGTTTCTGTCATACTATATACATTTACAAACTTAACTGTAAAATTATAACCTTCTTGTTTAATTTCTTTATTAATACCTTCATTAAATTCTTGCAAATCTTCTTTAGAATTTGAAATATATGCATGAAAACCATTATTTTTTAGAAGTATGATATCTTTATTAATGTTATTTTCCCAAGAAACAGTTGAAGAACAACCCACTAACAAACCTAAACACAATGTGCTAAGAACAATCTTAATTTTTTTAAGCATAAAAAATAACTTCCAAATAAATCTTATCATAAAAACATGATTTGTTTAAGCTTTTTTTAATTAACTGTACCCATGATTAAAAACGAGTTAATGCCTGTTCCGCCAATGGAAAAACAGTTGGAATTCAAATCTTTTATTATGAGGATAGATAAATTGAAAAATATTTCAGGGCATAAAAAAAGACCACCAGCATCACTGCCGATGGCCAAAAAATAAGGGTTAAAGTATATTCGTGCTTTTGATAGTCAGTTCGTGCTTTTTATTGCTAGTTCGTGCTTTTGATAAATTACTTGCTTTTAAAACGCGCAAAGAAAAAAAGGCTACTTCACCAAAAATTAAGCAATTTATGCCTAAAACAAGCGAAATAGCCCTATAAAATGAAAAAAGGACTGATATTTTTGGTATCAATCCTATTATCTCTTATGTGGCGGTGGTCCTTACATGAATCTCAGCCTACTTCTTATTTCTTTTTCCTGTGTTGTTTGAGCCTCTAACCTCTTCGTGATAGAAATAGTCAACGATTACTGGATGACCTTTTTTAGCTCTTCCATAGGGTGTTTCGTTATCCACGAATGGACAATCGTTGTCTTTGGCTAATTGCTCAGCCTCTTTTTCTAATTTTTCAAAATAGCTCCTGTCTTTTTTCTTATATATCTTTTCGTATAAAGGATACAAATCATGGTGGTTTTCTTTGATATAATTCATTATTTTCCCTTTGAATCCACCTCTTAGGTTAAGGTTTTCAAGCCATATCAAATCGCATTGATCTTTAACTATTTCGAATATCTTCTTGAAATCCGTGATGCCTGGGAATACCGGCGAGATGAAACATACCGTCCTAATCCCAGCATCATACACTTCCTTCATTGCTTTTAATTTTCTTTCTATTGACACAGAATCGTCCATATCACTTCTGAAACCTTCGTCTAAGGTATTAATGGACCAAGAAACCGTGACTTTGTCGAATTTCTTTAACAAATCCAAATCTCTAACTACCAAATCGGATTTCGTGCATATCAATAGTTCTGCGTCAACACCCACCAATTGTTCCAATAGTTTTCTAGTGTTCTTGTATTTGGCTTCTTCTGGCAGATACCCATCGGTCACAGTCCCAATGATGATATGCTCGCCTTTGAATTTATCTAGATTCTTGATTGGCTGCCAGTTCTTGACATCCAAAAACGTTCCCCATTCTTCCGTATGGCCTGTGAATCTTTTCATAAATGAGGCATAGCAGTATCTGCAGCCATGGGTGCATCCGACATAGGGGTTGACGCAATATCCTCCTATAGGGGCGTTAGATTTGGTCATTACGTCTTTGACTTGGATTTGTCTGATGACTATGTTCTTATTCATCTTTTAGATTCTCCTTTACTTTATTTAACAATCTATCTAACTCACTTGCCTCTTCTTCGTTAAGGCCTTTGTAGAAAATATCGCCCATTCTTTTCGTGGCCTTGATTATCTTGTTTTCAAGTGACAGCGTCTTGTCGCTTAAATAGATAATCAGGCTCCTTTTGTCCTCCTTGGATTCCTCGACAATCAAAAGGCCGTCGTTCTTCATCCTCTCCACCATCGAGGACAACGTTGTTTTGGCCAAAGAAGTCCTTTTAGATAATTCGATCAAGGAGAGTTTTTCATCTTTCCATAAAGAAAATAGGATCCTCCCTTGCTGGCCATTGAATTCGTATATGCCCTCTTCTTTTAGAATCTTGTTGAAAATCCTGTCTTGAAGCTGCTTGATTTGAGAGACGAGGGTCCCGCCGTAATGTTTCTTCATTTCAACGCTTCCTCCATTTCTAAAGCGAGCTCTTGAATTGCGTTTTCTTCGCCCATGATTTTATGAACGAGCTCTTCTTTGAAAAAAATCCTGCAGCCGTATTTTCTAGCGACAGCCACCAAATGACCGACCCATTCCTTTTTGGCATCTATCTTGCCCTTACATTTGCCAGTCTCCGTTCCGATGACCACCCATTTGATTCCAGATAAATCAATGTCGCCCAGATCCTCGAATAACGGCTCAAACGTGACGTGATAGTTCCTGCATTTGATGTTTTCCCTTAATGCTTTCAACCTCCATAAATCCGATTTCGATGTGATGGTTACCCCCATCCAAGCATTATCGGGAACGTCGTCAAGCTTTATTTTATTTGGGGCTTTAGTCAAATATACCCCCACTGTTTTCGGAGATTCCCTCAATAATTCGAATGACTTATCAAGCCACTCCTTTTTCCATAGATACAAATCGGACATCCCTGTCAGAAAATATACTCCAGGCTTTCTTAATCTTTCCAATTTATGCAAATCCGCAATTGGCTTAGAGAAATCGTCTGTCAGGTGGAATCTATTTGCCACTACTTTGGCGTAGCAGTACCTGCAGCCGATGTTGCAGCCGATAACCGCGTTGATGTTCTTAATCTTATCCTTAATGCCAATAACCATTCAATTACCCTGATATATTGTACTATATAGTACTAGTTTTGTCTACCATTTTGCCCTTGATTGTTCAGGGAAAGTTTAGAAAACATCCAAAAATTTGGTGGCCAACTTCCATATAACCGAAAAAAGGCCTTAAACATCTTTTCCTAGAGGCCTATTAACAGGGATTAAGGTATATTCGTGCTTTTGATAAATTGCCTTCTTTTAAAAAAGTCAAAGAAAAAAGGCTACTTCACCAAAAATTAAGCAATTTATGCCTAAAATAAGCGAAATAGCCCCATATAATGAAAAAAGGACTGATATTTTTGGTATCAATCCTGTTGTTTCAATATGTCTAGAAACACAACATTTGATACAACTTCGTACCCCTTCAGAAAAGTTCGTACCCCTTTGCAATTTTCGTACCCCTAAGGCATTTTTCTGATTATTTCCATATGATTATTCTGATCATCATAAATAGTGCATAAGCAATTAATGTTAAATGTATTAAAAATCATATGGTCATAATTAAACTCTAACTTTTCCAAAAGTTTGTTCAAGTTTGTTAAACAAAGCATCGCCTTGGCGCTTGTCTCGGCAAGCGAATATCCAAACGCATATTTTACAGAATAATAATTACCGTCAATTTTATGAATAAACGAGTTGATTCCTGCTTTTCTAAACCCTTTTATAGCCGTTAAGCTCTCATCGAGATTTGGAACATCGATTATATCGTCATGCCTAATCAACAATTCTCGCTCCCAATTATCTCTAATAATTTTCAAATATCTCACGTCAAACCAATCATCATTAGAATGGCTTGTGGCATCGATAAAATAAGCATCATCATGCAGTATAACCGCCATAAGCAGATCTCCGCTCTGTGTTCTAGTCTTATCAAAAACGTTAGGGGAGCCAAGGCTTAAATGAAGATGATATATGTTCCAATCATCTAACATTTTGTCCGTTTTATTCATATCCTTGAAAACGAGTTTAGAAAGATGCCCATTCACATCATCGCCGTTTTCCAACTTTTTCTTCATATCATCTATAAGGCCTTTTAGTCTCTTTGACTCTTGATCCGCCCCTGAAATTCTACTCATCAATTCACGGCTAATATGGACGCATCTTTTCTTAGGACCAATTAGCCTATTTAGCATAGAGATATATTGAAGCATTACTGTTCCATAATCGTTTACTGAATTGTCATACTCTATTCCGCATTCGTCATATCCCTTATGTATCTCTTCAACAATGTCATTTTCAAACTTTTCTATATTATTCATAGCATTCAAGTAATTCCTTATAGCTTATCAATGAACTTTGTGAGTTTCGCTAATTGGTTTTCATCGAGTCCTTTTATTTTTTCTGATATTGTTTTTGGGTTTTCTTTCTCAGGCGGAGTTGTTTTAGTCAAAGTAATCTTATTCCCTTCAACTTCAACTTCCACATATTCCCCGCATTTAAATCCGCGTTCTTCTAACCATTTTCCTTTTATAAGGATAGCAGGGACTTGAGTGTAATTTCCTCCGCCCATTGATTGCTCATAGATTTTAAGCTTTCTTTTCATGTGTCTACCTCACTTGTCGTTAATATTATATCATATCGTTAATAGTTTGTTAACGCTTATTAAATCAACACATAAAGCTTTTGGCAAATAAGTATTTATGTGGCATTGCTTCCTCATTTCTCGAAACGAAAAAAGGCCAGCAGGTATCGTCCTGTTGACCTTTAGGGGCTTTATCCTACAGCATTAAAACTGCACTATTAACATGAGCTTCCTGCTTGCGACAACACATGGTTGCTCAGTTTTAGCGAGTTTCAATTCTGTAAATCTCTCCCCATCTAGGGCTTCCTGAACTGCAGCAACGTTTTTGTTCTCTAATCCAATTATTGAATTCGACAACAGCTTGCGATTCGGAATTTGCCCAAACATGCCAATAACTTAAAGCACCATTTTGTGCGTAATATTGGATGCTATATTGAGTGTCACCCATTTTGACGCCTCCTTTGTTCTTATATTTTACCCCCCCGCAAAAAGTCAAAAGTTTTATACTTCCTTGTCACTATGCAAAAGAAAAACCATCCTTTTTTATCGGATGGTCATTTGATTTTGATTTCTTTTCCGTTCCTGAACAGGAAGGTTATGCTCCTGTCCCTGTTGACGATTGCTTTATCTATAAGGTAGCTCCAGACGTCCTCGTCGTAATCCTCTAGGACATTCGGCCTGCTGCTTAGGTCGTTTACGAACGCCTGCAGGTATTTCGACTGGGCATTCTTCCTTTCGATCTCAAGCCCGACAGCCTCGATTTCGCCGATGATCCTCTTGTGCTCCTCATCGTAAGAATCATACTTCCTTTGGAACTCATCCTGGTCCATGGTCTCGGTGCTGTTCTGGCCTATCAGGTTTTTGACCAGCACGATTATATCCTCTGCCTTTTGGTTAAGGGCTGCGAGCTTGGCTTCCAAATCGGACGTGTTGTCAAGAGCCTGGATCATCTCTTCGCAGTCCTCTATGAGCTGGGACCTGTCCACGATGAACTCGTTGTAGGCGAGGATGAATTTGGATTTCACCTCTTCCTCGGTCACGAAGGGGGTCTGGCAGACGTGCTCGTTGCTGTACTTCCTGTTGCAGCGGTATTTCACCGAGCGGTATTTGTCTGTTGAATGAAGGACCTTCGCTCCATAGTATGAGCCGCAGTCGCCGCATATCAGTTTGCAGGAGAACTCGTTGCAGCTGTTGTAGCCTTGGGCCAGTGTCCCCCTTCTCTCGAATTCGAGCTGGACCATGAGCCAATCTTCTTTCGATATGATCGGCTCGTGGTGGTCCTCGACGTATATCTTCTCAAGCTCGCCGTTGTTCTTCACGGCAACATGATCTAAGAAGTTTTTAACATAAGTCTTCTGCATCTCGCAGTCGCCTTTGTACTTCTCGTTTTTAAGAATAGACGTAACTGTGGTGGTGCGCCAATGGGCTTTATGCCCTGGGGTCTCAATTCCGCGTTCCTCAAGCATATGGCATATCGTATTTACCGACTTCCCTTTCAGAAACTCCCTATAAATAAGCCTAACAACCTCTGCTTGCTCTTCATTTACTTTTAGGCCTATCTTCGCGTTTTCGTGCTTGTCATAACCTAGGAAGTTACTGTAGCCCACTTGCGAATAGCCATCCACCGCCTTCTTTTTCTTGCCCCACTTGACGTTCTCGGATATGTTCCTGGATTCCTCCTGGGCCATCGAGGCGAGGATCGTGAGCATCAGCTCTCCGTTCGAATCGAAGGTGTAGACGTTCTGCTCCTCGAAGAAGATCTCGACTCCCTTTGACTTCAGCTCCCTCGTGAGGCTTATGGTATCTAAGGTGTTTCTGGCAAAACGGGACACCGATTTCGTGACTATCAGATCGATGAGCCCCGCCCTGGCATCCTCAATCATCTTATTGAAGCCATCCCTGTGTTTGAGGTTGGTTCCAGAGATCCCTTTGTCGGTATAGATGTCGACGAGCTCCCACTCGGGCCTGCCGTTTATGAGGTTCCTGTAATAGTCGACCTGTGCTTCGTAGGAGTTCGCCTGCTCCTCCTGCTCGGTCGAGACGCGGGCGTATGCGGCGACCCTTCTTTTGTGTAGCGAGTTGTTGGGAAGCCTTGTCAAAGGGTTTATCCTGCTCGGTATGATTCTAACGTTTGCCATTGCTCATGCTCCTTTCCTTCGCCTTAAGCCTCATCTCTTCGGTCCAGCTGTCCCTTCTCGAAGGGCTGTCCCAGACAATTTCCTTTGTTGTGCCGTCTTTAAAATGAAATACCAGTCTGTTTCCGTTGAACGCATCAATACTGCTGACTCTTTCTTTGAATAAGGCTTCATCAAAGGAATCAATTTTTAATGCTTCAACACAGGCTTTCCTTAAGACGTCATCTCGTATCTTTTTCGAGTCGCAGTATGCCTTGCCCAGTTCGTCGTATTGCGAGCAGCACCAGCTCTCGTAGTATTTGGTGACCTTGTGTTTGAAAAGGCGCCCGCACTCCCCGCAGCGGATGAGCCCCGTAAACGGATAGGCTGGGCCGCTTCTTCCGCCTCTTTTCCCGACGGCCTTCACCTTTCTCAATGCCTGCGCCCTGTCGAATTCCTCCTGGCTTACAATCGGCTCGTGGTTGCACTCGACGACGTACATTGGCTTCTCACCTTTGTTTTTCATCGTCCTCTTGGTCACGTGGTTCTCGGTATAGGTCTTCTGGAGGTGCAGATTACCAGTGTAGGTGACGTTCGAGATGACCTCGCCTACCGTCGATTTGTTCCAGGCTTTGCCCGTGTAGGACTTGATGCCATCATCGGTAAGTATCCTGCAGATTTTGCAGAACCCGTTCCCAGCGAGGTATAAATCAAAGATCCTTCTTACAACCTCTGCCTCTTCAGGAACAACGGTGAATCTGCCTTTTTCCAATTTGTAACCCAGCATTGATGATCCGCCGTAAGGCTTGCCTTCTCTGAAGTTCTTCCTGACTCTCCACAAGGTATTCTCGCTGCATTGTCTTGATTCTTCTTGAGCGTATCCCGCAAGCAATGAAATCAAAAACTCGCCATTGGAAGAAAGCGTATGGATGTTTTGCTCTTCGAAGAAGATATCAACATTGATGGCTTTCATCTCCCTAATGGTTTTTAAGCAGTCAACTGTGTTTCTGGCAAATCTTGATAGGGATTTTGTTACGATGATGTCAATCTTACCTGCTTTGGCATCTAGAATCATCTTCGTGAAGCCTTGCCTGTTGCTTTTGGTTCCAGTTATGCCTTCGTCAGAATAAACGCCTACGTATTTCCATGAGTCATGCGACTGGATCATCTTGCTGAAATAGCTGACCTGGCTCGACAGCGAATGAAGCATCGCGTCCTTGTCGCTGGACACTCTAGCATAGGCTGCAACCCTGACTACCTTTGGCAGTTGTTTTTCCTTCGATATGATCTTGATTTCCGCCATTCTATCGGCCCTCCTTTTGTATCATATTAATCACTCTAAAAGAGGTATTTATCAAGTCATTTGCGCGATATAAACTGGTCTTTTCAAGACTATATTTTTTAGCCATTCTGCCTTCGATTTTCAGGTACTCTTCCCAGCTTATAATTCCTTTGGAAAGCATCTGCTTAGCCTGCGTGATGGCATTGAGGTAATTGATTTCATCTTGTTTCATCGTCTCCTCCGCCTTTCCTGAAAATCTCAAAGCAGCCCCTTGAGCAGAACTTTCGGTTGAGGCTCCTGTATGAATAAAACTTCTTATGACAACATAAGCACTCCACTTCATAGCCAGTAACCAGCGGCTTGCCCTTGCCTTGGATCCTCCTGTATTTGTACCTGCATTTGTCGCAGCAGAAAATCTTGGTCCTGGCCCCAGCTGGCTGAATGAACTTCTTACCGCAGCACTTGCATACCGAATAGCCGCTTAGCGATTTCAAAAACGAGCTGATGGTGCTTTTGGAAATGCCAAGTTGCTTTGCTATGCTCCCATAGCCGTACCCAGCTTCTTTTAATTCAAGGATTCGCTTTTTCTCTAAATCGTTCATTGCCGTTTCCTCCTTCGCCATATGGAGAAAAAACGTGCTTTTTGGTCGGGGTGCTATCTGAAGAATTCATGGTATTTCTTCTTTATCTGCTCGATGGTTTCGTGCACAGATGTCTTGGATGCGTTGTCGGCCTTGGCTATTTCCCTCTCGCTCATTCCCTCCTCGAGCATCTCCAACCTTCTTAATTGGGTAGGAGTCAGCGTCTTTTTGAATTCGGCGACCCTCTTTTCTTCCTCGAGAATCTCGCATTGCTCCGCTGGCGTCGGGCTAGAATCCGTGAACCATTCGCCCTCGTACTGAAGGGAATCTAGCGATACGGTAACCCAATAGCGGTGCTTCCTCTCGGCGTTCTCCTGCTTCCTCTCTTCCTCTACGTACCATTCGCCGAAAGCGTCGTCGACTTCGACTTCCTGAATGACTCTTCCGTCATTGTCTTTTAATTTGATTTTCATTTGAAAAACCTCCATTCGTTTCAAACCAAAATGGAGGTATTTCTGCTTTCTCAGCTGTCTGTTTTAGGCATTACAAAAGAAAGGTGGTTATAAATCCATCTTGGTTTTGCAGCCTTTCTGATTGCGACAGCTGGTCTGCGATTATGAAAGCACCTACGCAATATCTAGAATTAGGTGTTATTGGTTATAAGGAGTAGCTATTTCCTTATGTCTTCGCAAAGATTATTTGGCGTTCGCTGAATTATTTTCGCTTTCGCCATGTTTACCAATTGTAAATTTCAAAAGAGTGTGATATACTTTACTAAACATATCCGTAAACTCTATGGTCTTTGCCTTTGACACTAATATCTTACTTTTTAGCAGGAAATAAGTCTTGGCAGCAGAGTTGCACTATTTTTGCAGTAATTTTTCATTCGATAAAAGGAGCTGAAAGTATGGATAAATTAAATATCGCCGAATTTATAACAATAGTAAAAAAAGGCCTTGTTTCTATGTCTGGACAAGGCCCTTGTGGTATTGCATTTATGGAAGCTATAGGAGTACTGCTAACTCCAAAGATATTCTATGATGATACGAAGATTTCAAGATTAGTAAAACACAACTGTGATGCTCCTAACGAAATGATAACTGCATGCTCCAGTTCTGATTTTGTAAAAAAGGTTATTTCAGAAATCAAAAACAACATCGAAAAAGATTTTAATAAATTTACCATCGACAACGTGTGTTTAAGACTTGTGCGATTAGCTCAAAGTGATCCTAATCTAGCTGACAAATACAAGCAGGAAATCAACAACGCTTATGATTCTAAGGACTGGAGCGTTTTTCTTGGAGTTACTTTGATTCACGCGATTTCAATGTCAAATACAAGCGAAAGCAAAGAAACGACAACGGATGACATCGCTTATTTAGCTGAAGTAAATGCCCATTATCCCTTATGCTCAACTAATCTTTTCAAAAAAACCAGAGGAAAGATTGTGCCATACTACGAAATAGCAAAGATCGTAACAAATGATATGGATGATGAAACAAAACGAGAATTTGATGCTATATATCCCATTCCAGCAGCATCAATGATAGATAGTTCAGACAATACGATTGCACTTTGCCTTAGTTGTTATAGTGAGTACCGCGCTGATCCAACTCCCGAAAAATACAAACTACTTTATGAGAAAAAGAGAGACATCAAAAGAGACTATAAAGTAGAGGTTGATTTGAACGAAATAAATGTTGAAGGCGAACTTTACAGCATCATCCGTGCACTAGGTAACTTAACAAAAGATGATGAAGCTGGTCTTGTTCCGCTCGATCCCAAAGAACTTAAAGAAAAAATACCTGATGACCTCACCCTTAAAGACGATGTTACAAGGTATGTTCTAAAATATTACAAATTCATCGAAGAAAAGTTTTCGGATATTGATTCTTCTGGCACAAGCAGATTCAAAGTCATCGCCTATCAGATAGGACAAGCATTTGAAACGCTTAACAACAGAGGTGACATGACTCAAAAAGAAATCTTCAATACCCTATCAAAATGGGTTGCTGAACAAATCAACTATCCGTTAAACAAAATATCTGTTGTAAATATCATTGTGGCGTTTTTCGTCCAGAACTGCGAGGTATTCCATGCGATTTCCAAGTAAAGTAACCACATTTAACGAGAGCATTCTTCCTAAGTTACCAATAGTGCTAATAGAGCTCCAAAAGGAAGATATAAAACCTGAAGACTTGTTTAGAAAACTAAAAAGAAAGTTAAAAAATCTAAAAGAATATGTAGAGATACTAGATGCCTTATACGCTCTAGGCGAAATAGAAATTATCGATGAGGAGGTGCTTCATTATGTTAAAAAGAATCAGCTGTGATAAGTTCATAGAATTAGGCCATCCTAGGGGCGCCATTGAATTCCGCAATGGATTAAATACCATCTTAGGAACATCCGATGGAACAAACTCAATCGGCAAATCCACTTTCTTGATGATTATCGATTTCGTATTTGGCGGCAAGGATTACTACACAAAGAAAACGAAAGACGTTATTGAGAATGTTGGCAATCATACCATTAATTTTGAGTTTGTGTTTGATAACAAGAGCTACTACTTCTCTAGATCCACCGAGAATCCAACGTTTGTGAACATGTGCGATGAAAATTACAACGTTCAAAAAACAATTACCTTAGATTCTTATTGTGCTGGAATCGCCAATAAATACGGTCTTTCTGCCTACAACATCACTTTACGAGAGGCGGTCGGAAGATTCTTCAGAATTTATCATAAAGACACAACAAACGAAGAAACCCCGTTAAGAGCTGCTTTGCAAGAAAGTGCAAACGCTGGAATCGTCGCACTGTTAAAATTATTCGATCAATACGGCCAAATCGACGCTCAATCAAAGATTAAAGATGAAGCTAAAGACAAGGAAAGTACCTTCAATAAAGCAATAAGGTACAGCCAATTGAAATCAGCAACTTCAAAATCAGAGTATGAATCGAATGAAAAGCTACTTACACAGCTTAAAGATGATATTGAAAAATTATCAAGCGAATCAGAAAGCGGCTTATCAGAACTCGATGCTGTACAAGCTCAGGAACTTGCGGAAATAAAAAAAGAGTTAAGTTTATTGAGAAGACAAAAGACTCAACTCTTATCTCAGATTAACGGAATGCAGGAAGATCGAAATTCATCAAAAAAGAACTTTAAGCATGACTATGACTGCTTAAAAGAATTCTTCCCTAATGCAAATTATAAAGAGTTAAAAGATGTAGAGAACTTCCATATCAAGCTGAGCGAGATACTTAAAAAGGAATATAAAGAAAACATGGAGAATTTGCAGATGCTTCTCGATGTTGTAGATGCAAAGATAAGGGAGTATGAGATTAAGGCGAAAGACATTAAAACTGCTCCTAATGTTTCAAAAGCGATTCTTCTTAAATTCGCTGAACTCACTAAGCAGGTAGAGGTTTTGAGGGAAGCTAACAAAAATTACTTAGAAGGTGAAAGATTAAAAACTGTTTCTAAACAAGAAAAATTAAAATACGAACAAATCGTAGCTACAGCCACTACACAGGTTCAATCGACAATAAATGCATTGATGAAGGAACTAAACGATAGAATTTATCTAGGTAGAAAAACATCTCCAAGACTTGAAATTTTGGATTCTAATCATTATAGCTTCTACACACCAAACGACAGTGGAACGGGCTCTCAATGCAGAGGATTAATCATCTTCGATTTAGCCGTTTTGAATAATACTCCTTTGCCAGCCATAGTTCATGACTCAATCATCTTGAAAAATATTGAAGATTACGCCCTCAGTAAGTTGATTGAATTGTATGCTTCTTCTACTAAGCAGGTATTCATTGCTTTCGATAGAGACGAAACATATGGAGATGGTATGAAACAGATTTTGAATGATACAGCCATCCTCAAACTTTCTTCTGGCGGACATGAGTTGTTTGGAAGGTCTTGGAATGAAATAAAAGCGGAGGAATAATAAATGCATCTTTCATATAACAAGTTGTGGAAACTTCTGATAGATAAAAAAATGAACAAAAAAGAATTATCTGAAAAAAGCGGTGTCAGCACCACTTCAATTGCTAAATTAAAAAAAGGTGCCAATGTTAACACCGACATTCTTCTCAAAATTTGTAAAGCACTCAACTGCGATATCGCAGATATTGTCGAAGTAGTAAATGATTAAAAAATAGCGACTCAGCTCAACTACGAGCCAGGTCGCTTTTTAGTTATTACTTAATTTATTTTATGTAAATTGAAAGATCAGTAACCCCGAATTCATCGAGCAAGGCTTTTATAAATTGTCCAAGGTCCTTGCCACTTCCGTGTAACTCGACAGCAACACCTTTTATATCCGTGTCTTTTCCGTTTCTCATTGACTGAATCAACGCTTTGGTATCATCAGCATAAAATAATCGTCCACAGAAATTGTTTTCAGCCAAAGCAACTAGTTTTTCATGACTTAGTTGATCCATTTCTTTTATAGCAAACAGGGCAACGTCAACATAATGCGCGCAAGGATACTTATTTCCGTCATATTCGATAAGAACAGGTTTTTTGCTTGTTAACAAATTAAGCTTTCCTGCGACAAGATTAATCTTAGTGCTACTTTCAATTTTTTGACTCTCGATTTTTTTCTCCAATTCAATTGACCACATACCAGAAATTTTTTTCAAATTGTCTTCAGACCAAATATCTAATGCCATAGCTTGATACAAGCTTTGTCTTTCCAAAATCTCGTTTTTACCGAAATTAAGATAATATCTGAATGCATATCCTCTAGATTTGTAAAAATCAAGGAATTTTGGGTTGTTTTGATAGCAATCCTCATGAAAAGATTGGGCGATTATATTATTCTGCAAATAGTATTTTCTCTTATCAACATACGCCATATCTTGATAGCTTCTGTTTTTATCAAGTTTAAGAAGGATTAAATTACCAAGTTTCCATCTGAAGGTGTTGAATTCTTCAAGTGACGCAAACCCTGTTCTGTAGTCTTCGAATTTATCAGGAATAACATGCTCTCTATCGTAAGAATTTTTAACTTTCCTATTGACGTAAGAATCGAACAAGGATTGGTTTCCAGTTTGAACATCAACGTAGTCTGTGAATCTAGCTAAGACACCAAGAATATATCTTCCTGTGAATTGATTCCAAGAAAAACCGCTGCCCTTATCTGCTTCGGTTATACCAGTCAACTGAAGATCCATGTCTCTTAATTTATAAGTCAAGAAAACGGTCAATTCATCAAGTGGCAAGCCGCGAATAACCTTAATTGTTGAAAACAGATCGGATTTATTTGTGTTCCAGTTTAGCTTTGCAAAATTAAATAATCTCCTTGCTGAGTAACAATCAATATAAGCTGCAACTAGTTTAATCTTCTTGTTTATAATTGCTTCTGAATCACTGGAGTTCAAAGCAGAAATGATGAACATGTATTGGTAATTCAGGTCCTTATCGGCGTTATAGAAAACTTCTTCGAATCCTGCTGTATAGGCATTTGAATATTTTTTCAATCTAAGATAGATTTCTGCATAAAACTTAAATTCGACAGTGATGAAATTTTTGAAATCATCTGATTTAACTAGGCCGATTTTAGAGTGATTCTGTCTTACCCACTCATGAACCTCCCTACCGATTATTTCGTAATCTTGATCTTTTGCATCTTTTTTACCCTCACGGATTTTCTGCGCATATTTAGCTCTGATCCAAGTAGATAAGAAATTGACGTCTTCTGTATTGAAAGAACCGTCTAGTTCGTCTCCAGAACTCTGTTTTAATTTAAGAACAGTATCCTTCCAAATGTCATTTGCTTTATTTCGCTCGGCATCATCTTTTATTTCCGATAAGAGATAACCTTTTAACATTTCAGAAGTATTGAGGCTAAGCCCCCTATCATTCATCGAAACGAATACTTTATGAGCGTCTTGCTCGCTTGGAGTCGTTATCTTTATAAAGATAGTTTTATACACTAGCCAGCAAGCAAAAAGAGAAATTTTATCGCCATCACCACTGAAATATTCTTCCAGTAGTTCGAGTAAATCGTCATATCTAAGACAGATGTTTTTCACACTTTCGACAGATGATGAAGAATTGTATTTTTGTCCATTATACAAAGTGTTGAGACAAGAGTTCCACTCTTCGACATTGATATTGAAGCTTAGTTTGTTCATTCTTGAGCTGTATATCAAGGAACTAACATCTTGAAATCCAATGCCCGAATCAGGATATTTTTTATGCAAATTATTTAGGGCGATAAGCAATAGACTCATAGATGTAAGTCTTTGCTGACCATCAATAATGGATTTCACATCTTGACTTCCAGTGACAATAATCGTGCCCATATAGTAATAATCGAATTTTTCGATATCAGTAAGTTCAACGGCCTTTTCACGATCAAAAGAGTCATCAAAGGAATTTGTCAAATCTTCTATTAATTGTTCAACTTGCTTTCTTCCCCACCTGTACTCTCTTTGATAATAATTAACCGAGTACTTCTTGTTGCTTAGGATATCCTCTAACGTAAGTGAATTTTCTATGCGTTCTTTCATTAGCGTTCCTCCTAAATTATTTCTTCAATATCAATAATCAAATCATTAATTTCGCTGCTATTAAACAACTCGCCAAACAATAATTCTGGTCTTAGAAGATACTGCCTTTTGAAGTCCCCATTTTGAGATATGAACAGCAATAGTTCCTTAATATATTTTAGCTGGTCTTCGTTGAGTCCTTTGTTTTTTTCTTTATCTAAGAATGCGTCAACTGCAGAAGGTAAGAATTCAACATTCTTTCTTACAAAAACAACAATATCCTCATCTTCTTTGAATAGCTCGTTATATTCTTCTGCCGTCTTAGCGATTTTGATCACTTCTTTTTTGAATTCAGCTATCGCATCTGTAGAAGGTTTTATAAGGTTTTGTATTTCTTTAACGAGTCTAACTTCAGGATTGGAATGTATAAAGAATATGACTTTTTCATCTAACGTTTTGAAATCATCTATGGTAACAGTGAAATCAACAGGATCTTCAATGGCATCCGTGAAAGTCGTAATTTCATCGTCAAAATCAGAAATGATTGGTTTGAAATCTTTTCTATCGATGTACTTCATCAATTCTCTTAATTCTAGCCTGCAATCATTTACTTTTGTAACTGTAGAAGACTTAATAAACTCGTCAGACGCTACATAATCAAGAGTTTCTTTATGGGCAGCAACTTCTGTTATATGACTTTTCACCTCAGAAAGGTACCTAGCAAGAACGTATATTGTCTTTGCAACTTTTTTGAAGTCATTGTTTGGATTAAATCTTGTTGCAGCGAATTTGAAGCAAAGGTAGTCAAACGCTCTCGACTCTTCCAAATCAATCTCGCCAGTGACATTCGGTGCAACTCTCTTCTTAATATCAGTAAATTCTGTTTGCGTTAAATTGATCCACGCATCTTCCTTTGAAAATTTATCAACAGTTTCTAAGTTCTTGATGACGCCTATGTAATTCCTATTGAGCTTCTTCACTTCGCTTACTAGTTCTTCCCTTAAAGATTCATAGAATTTCTTGTCTTCTACACATAGGGACGAATAATTTGTTTGCATAGCTTTATAAAGAGACACTTTCTGCATGAATATCTTTTGATAAAGCGACAATGCAGAATCCGATGCATCTTTCTTACCGTCTGGGTTCATTTTAAAGAACGGGAATACGTTACAGATATCGAAAATCAAGAAGCCTTGCTTAGATTCATATAACTGTCTAGTAGAATCGTTAGTCATTCGCTCAAAATAAGGTTTTGAAGGCGAGATCGGGCTCAATTTATCGCATAGCCTTGTACCACGGCCAATCATCTGCCAAAACTTAATTTTCGATAAAACTCTTTTAAAGAAAACCAAGTTCACTACTTCAGGAATATCGACGCCTGTATCCATCATATCAACGGAAACGACAATTCTAATATCCTGCTTATTTTTGAATTCTCTTTGTAGTACTTCGTTGTACTTAATCCTGTTATCGATGATAACGCAGTAGTCCACTCCGTTTGGATTACTTGGTAAGCATAATTCAGGATACAAATTTCTAAATTCTTCTTGTATCAATACAGCATGGTTATGATCTCTAGCAAAGATGATCGTCTTACCCAAAACATCGCCGTTATTGACTTTTAATCCTTCGTTCATTAAATCTTTAAGCACTTGACGGATTGTATCTCTGTTATAAATAACAGAAAGAAATTTTTCATTCTCGACTTTAGGGGCAAAGAACCATCTTCCTCTGTAAATAATTCTTCATATTGCTCTTGTTCTTCTTCACTAAGAGAATCATACTCAACTCCATCCTTTAGAATATTCGGAGTTCTGTCGAGTGCTCTATAGTAAGTTAAGTAGCCATCTTTAACACCTTTAACTACATCATATTCGTAATTTGGCATTTCACTATCAAGATTAAAAACCTTATATGTAGACTTATGAATCTCGTTTCTTGGCGTAGCTGTCAAACCAATCATTAATGCATCAAAATAGTCAAAAATTTCGGCATATTTGTTGAATAGGCTTCTATGGGCTTCATCAACGATTATCAAATCAAAATGACCAATGCCATAAGGGCATTTTTTTGTATCTTGGATAATAGAAAGCATCGAATTGTATGTGGAAAAAACAATTCTTGCTTTGTTGTCGTCCCCTTCTCTTTTTCCTTCCATGATCGTTGCCATAGGAACGGTAGGAAGAAATTTCTCAAACGTCTCTTCTTTGGCTTGTCTAACTAGATTTTTTCTATCAGCGAGAAAAAGTATCCTTTTAACATAGTTATTTCTTAAGAAAATGTCAGAAATGCCACAGGATACACGAGTTTTTCCCGTTCCAGTTGCCAAAACTATAAGAGATCTAGAATGCTTATTTTCAAAATGCTTTAAAACTTCTTCGATTGCGTCTTTTTGGTAATATCTTCCGCATATTTCTGCATCGACGCTCTTATCTTCAAGTTTAAAATTCCTTCTTTGAATTAAATATTCCAACTCATCTTTTCTGTGAAAACCAAAAACTCTTCGTGCAGGGAAAAGACCATCTATAACCGTGATGTTATATCCATTTGTGTAATAGATAACAGGTCTTAATCCATACTTCCTCTCCAGTGCGTCTGCATATAGGCAAGCTTGGACTCTTCCTTGTTCTTCGTTTATAACAGACTTTTTAGCCTCGATTACGGCCAGAGCCTTTCCATCATCTCCAAACAATACATAATCAGCAAATCCGTTGCCAGATGGATTTTCGCCAGTTTTCGGCATCCCACTAACAGGTGTTTCAATGCAGGCCTTGTTTTTCTCAATGATATGCTTTTCATTGAGTATTTTCCAACCAGCACGCCTTAAAGCGGGATCTATTAATTCTAACCTTGTTTCTTTTTCACTCTTTGGCATAGTTTCCTCCTAGTTGAAATACTCACTCATTTTCTTGTTGAGTAATTCTTTGTATTTTTCGATCCTTTGTTGAACGTTAAATTTCAATTTATCGACTTGATTCACAAATATGGAAAATTCTTTTTGTCTTTTCAAATCAGGTACATCGATATGAAATGATTCAATAAAATTTTTCCCGACCCTTTGCTGGCCAACAGTACCTCTCATATTCGGTTTTGCCTTATCTCTAAAATATTGAGAATGAACAATATGGAACAGATATTCTGGCAAAACTTTATCCCCGCAACGAATGACAAAAAGTTCTGTTGTTCCTCCTGCATAACCATTAATTAAACCCTTTGCTATTGTTGCTTTTCCGTTTTCCATACAAGGCGTGATTTTTGCGAACAATACATCGTTTTCTTTTATTTGCGAGAATCCCTTTTTGATATCACCATATTTTCTGTGTGAATCCAGTTTAAGAGATCCATCAACTCCAACTTTTTCCATTGGAATAAATGTGATTTCGATATTGTCATCCAAGCTATCTTTTTTAGGATTTACTTCACATACATCTCCGATTGAATAATCGCTGTCACACATATACTGAATCGGTCGAAACAATTCGTTAAATCGTGATTTAATCAATTCATTAAGAAACGACAACTCTTTCTCTTCCGTCTTTATCAAATCTTCGATTGAACCAAATATTTCTACTGCTTTTTGCTGTTCGTCATTGCTGATTTCATTAATTTCAAACGATTTTAATGTATCAAACTTAAGATTGAATCTAACAGATCCAGAAACCTTAGATTGAATAAGGTATTTACAATAATTGCTTTTAAAAAAATACCTAAGGTATTCGATATTCATCCCGCTTCCAACTTTAAAAACCGTATATAAAGGACTTACTATTACGTATTTTTCCTTCATTTGGCAATCAACGGATCCGACATTGATTCGTGAAGGATTATAAGCAAAGTATCCAAAAGGGACTAGCTTATATCCGCTTTTATCTTCGCTTGATACATCCTTTGTAAAATATTCAGTACAAAAGCCATTGCTATTAGTTACACTATAGACGGGATATGAATTTCTGTTTTTGTTTTTTTGAGAATATTCGGAGATGTACTTTTCTAATTTTACTTTGCCCATAATCACTCCTCTTTTCCGAGAAGTTCTTCAAGAGACTCCATCAATTCTTTAGCTTCTTCATAAGTGTTTCTTAAATCATTAAATATTTCACTGGTTGGTCTATATACAACTTCTTGTTTTTCAATTTGTTTGTATTTATTGAATGATAAGTCATATTCTTTTGATCTGATTTCATCAACTGGAACCATAAAAGATTTATCAGTTCTTTTTCTGTTAAATTCTTGATCAAGGTGATGAAATCTTTCAATGATGTCAGGAATATCTGAACCTTCGACAGGTTGTCTCTTAACATCCAAAGTGAAGCCGTCATTTGTCATATTGTAGAACCAAACATTGTCTGTTCCACCGTTGTTTGTTTTCTCAAAAATAAGAAATGATGTTTTAACTCCAGCACCTTTACTCGCTGAACCCTTCTTAGACGAAGCTTGGAAAATTCCCATTGGCATAGAAACGACGCCAATAAGTCTTTGCTTGTCGATTAACTCTCTTCTTAAAGATAAGAAGGCGCTGTTTCCGTTGGTTAAAACACCATCAGGCACAATTGTCATACATCTTCCGCCTGGTTTTAAAAGCATATCCATTAATGCAACAAACAGAAGTTCAGTTTTCTTTGTTTTCGTAATAGATAAAACCTTACCATTAGTAGCAGATTCAACCAAACTGCCAGAAAATGGCGGATTAGCTAATACTAAATCAAACTTTTCTATATAGTTGGTTGGGTTCTCGTTTTCTAAAAGAGAATCCATACAAAAGTTAGGGTTCTTTATTCCATGTAGAACCGAGTTCATATAACCAATTCTGGCCATGTTAGGATCATTGTCACATCCATAGAACATCTCGTTTTTAAAAACTTGCTGATTTCTAACATTTAACAAGTCTTGGTGTTGATGTTCTTTAATAAATTTGGCTGCCTCAATGATAAAACCAGCGGTGCCCATTGCGGGGTCAATGATTTTTTCACCTAATTTTGGCTCCATCATATCTACTGCCATGTCAATAATGTGTCTTGGTGTTCTGTATTGTCCAGATATACCGCTTCCACACATATATTCATACACATCGCCCATCAAATCAGTATTATTAAAATCAAGCTCAGGATCGGAAAGTTTATCAACTACTGATGTCAGCAGTCTTTCCTTGTCGTCAAATCCAAATGTGTATTTTTTAGCATATTTTCCGAATTGACCAACCGCTTTATTGTCTGGGTCCTTGATAAAAGGAATGACGTAGTCTTTAATTCTTTTAGCCAAATCTCTAGAGTTGAGGTTCTTGAAGTTCTTCCACCTTAAATCGGCATAGGGAATTTCGAATTTCAAAGTTCTATTTCCCTCTCCATCCAATTCATAATAGCGGTAATTTCCGTCCTTAAAAGTCAAAGATGATTGTTCAGGTTTCACACCGATTAAAGAAGCTTGAGCCTCTAAAGCGCTTTGTTGGTCATCCAACATCTTAATGAACATCAATGTAGTTAACTGATTAACAATATCAGATGTTTGAGCCATGTTTTCATTGTAAAAATCCTGCCAAATTGCGTTGATTTTGCTTTTTAACGTTCCTGTGATCATGCTTTAATCCTCCACCTCAATATTATGTTCTTTAAATAATGGTGCTAATTTTCTTTTTGTCTTCATGGTTGGCTTATATTCACCAGCCTCCCATCTATTTACAGTCCCAAATTTCACGCCTAAAAACTCAGCAAATTCTGTCTGTGTCATCAGCATTTTATTCCTTAATTTTTTTATAGCTTCTGGATAGGTCATACTCTACCTCCATAAATATATGATAATTATATCACTTTTATCATGGGAATGTAAAGCGTTATGGTAAAATAAGATTGCAGTATTTTTATTTTTATTATCGGAGGTTTTTTATGAACAAATATGAAAAGCAGGCTCTTTTTGATGGAGCCAAAGAATTTTTAAATGACGATCTTTTATCTAAACTTATGGGTTTGATAGCCCAAATTGAAGGCGCCCAAAAAGAAACGCCAGGTAACGAGGAGCTTCTTAAACTATTCGAAACAGCAAAAAATGTTGAGGGTTGCAGCCCTAAATCAATGAAGTACTATTTGTATGTTTTAAAGGCTTTTTTAAACAAAGTCACCATACCAGTAAAAGAAATAACGACTGATGACATAAGGAATTACTTAGATAGTTTTTCCACTGAGACGGTTTCAAAGGTCTCTATGGATAACATTCGACGAGTTATATCCTCTTTTTTCTCATGGCTGGAGGAAGAGGACTATATTAGAAAGAATCCAGTGAAAAGAATACATAAAATCAAATCTATAAAAACTATTAAGCAAGCTTTTAACGATGAAAACATTGAGAATCTAAAGGATAACTGCTCTTGTTTAAGAGATAAAGTAATCATTGAACTTTTAGCTTCAACTGGAATGAGAGTTGGCGAATTAGTTAATCTGAATGTCACATCTGTTGATTTTGAAAACAAAGAGTGCATTGTTCTCGGAAAAGGTGGAAAACAGCGAAAAGTATATTTTGATTCTAAAACCAAAATTCACCTACAGCATTACATTGATTCACGAATCGATAAAAACGAAGCCTTATTCGTTTCGATGTTTAAACCTTTTAACAGACTTAAAATATCTGGAGTAGAAATAATGCTTAGAAAACTAGGTGCAAAAGCAAGCATAAATAAAGTCCACCCTCATCGTTTTAGAAGGACTCTAGCGACTAAGGCAATCGATAAAGGGATGCCTGTCGAACAAGTACAAATACTACTCGGCCATACTAAAATCGACACAACTATGCATTATGCAATAGTTGATCAGACAAACGTTAGAAACTCGTATAGACGCTACATCGGCTAAATTAAATCACGATTTATCGAGATGTTTCTTAGCAGGAAAGACTTGCCAAAAAAGAAATGGGTTGACGTTTTGACAATCTACAACGGTCGAGATTATAAGAGCAACGTTTCCAATGAAACTGAGGGCTTTCCTGTTTATGGAAGCGGTGGCTTTATGGGCGTTTATGCTGATAAATTTATTTGCGAAGGAACATTAACAATAATTGGCAGAAAAGGAACTATAGATAGACCTATTTTAGTAAAAGGGAAAATATGGAATATAGATACAGCTTTCGGAATAAAAACAGATGATAAAGTCTTAAATCCTGTATTTTTCTATTACCGCTCTAAGTTTTATGACTATAAAGGCATGAACAAACAAACCACAAAACCAAGTCTGACAAAATCAGATTTACTAAAGTTAGATATTGAGCTGCCATCAATGAATGAGCAACGCACCTTTGTAGATTTTGTGGAACAGATAGATAAATTGAAATTTTCTCGTTTAGTTGAGAATAGTGTGATTTTTTATCGAAAAATAGGAGGTGTTTGTGCATGAAATATAAACTTTTAGACCTTCTAACAGAATATAAAGAGACGAATAAAGATTCCTTATATGAGCCAGTTGCTGTTGGAAAATATGGAATCAGAAAAAGAAATGAGATTTATAAAAAGGAATTATCTGATGATTACTCCAAAAATAAAGTGATTAGGAACAACACGTTAATCGTTGGTATGGGTTCAAACCAAATTGATATAGGTGTTTTGTCCGATGACGAAATCTATTCTGTATCTCCCGCTTATCACACCTATAGGATAAATATTCAAGTTGTCGGTTCAGACTATTTAGATCTTCTTTTTAAAGCAAATAATGCTAATTACTTTAGAAAATATTCAATTGCCACAGCAAGACAAGGCAAAAAAATAGACCTGAAATCTCTACTGAATGAAATAGTTAATATTCCATCTTTTGAAGAACAAGGCATAATCGTTGGAAAGATATTTGATATCAACGAGTTAATCAGAATTGAAGAAAAATCTTTATCATTATTGGATGAGTTGACTAAATCACGATTTATTGAAATGTTTGTTAATCATAATTATTCTAAAACTTCGATTAGATCACTTGTTGAAATCACAAAAGTATCAGCCAAAAAAAGATATAGTGGTACCGATAAATTTGAATATATTGATATATCTTCTATCGATAATTCTAGCCATGAAGTAATATCGTCAACAACATACACTATTTCTAATGCTCCTTCTAGAGCACAGCAGTGTTTAAAAACTAATGATATATTAGTTTCAACCGTGAGGCCAAATTTAAAAAATATAGCATTATTTAGAGGCAATAATGATGGTTTTGTTGGCTCAAGCGGTTTTTGTGTTTTGAGAGCAAAGAACTGTAATCCTGCATATCTTTTGTATAATGTGTTAACAGATGAATTTACTGGCTCAATGGTCAGATTAACAACTGGGGCAAGTTATCCAGCCGTAAGAGATGATGATGTTTTAGATTTTCAAATCTACGATGTGCCAATTCATCTACAAAACAAGTTTGCTAATTTTGTGGAGCAAGTCGATAAATTGAAATTTTCTCGTTCAGTGGAGAATTACACAATTTTTAACCAACACAGAGGGGGAATTTGCGCATGAAAACATACAAAAAATTGTCAGATATTTCAGAGCTGATTAGTGGTTATGCATTCAAAAGCGATAATTATGTATCCAATGGAATACGTGTTGTCAGAATAACTAATGTTCAGGATGGTTATTTTTCAGACGAACACCCTTGTTTTTGTCCAGTTTCAATAATCAATGAATTAGGAAAAGCTGTGTTACAAGAAAATGATCTATTGATGTCACTTACAGGAAACATAGGCAGAGTTTCTTTCCTTCCTAAATCGATGCTTCCCGCAGGTCTCAATCAACGTGTTGAATGCATACGAACAGGAGATATAAATTTAAAGAAATATTTGTATTACTACTTTCGAACATCCTCATTCGTTAGCGAGGCTCTTCGAAATTCTTCTGGTGTAGCTCAACTTAATTTATCTACAAGATGGTTAGGAGAACACTTGATCCCAATGGTTGGCCCAGAAGAACGTGTTTCAATTGTTAAAAACCTAGAAACAATAGACCTTGCAATCAAAAAATGTGAGCAAGAACTCGCTTATTATGATGAGTTGACTAAATCACGATTTAACGAACTTTTTATGCATCGTTCTTTGCAAAAAAATAGACTTGTAGATGTCTCACTTTCTAGTGGCGAATATGGTGCTTGTTCAGCTTCCGTCGAATATGATGTAAATCGTCCTCGTTATGTTAGAATAACTGATATTAACGATGATGGCACTTTGAATGATGATTTAGTTAGTTCAAAAGTTCTATCTGATGATAACGAATATAGACTGTCCTACGGAGATTTCTTATTTGCTAGAATGGGTGCAACAGTAGGCAAAACATATGCTTTCTATTCAGGAAATCAAATATATGCAGGCTATCTTATTAAATACAAACTAGATTTAAGTAAAATCAATCCCCGCTATTTATATTGGTACACCAAACAAAACGAATATTGGGATTGGGTGAAAATAAAGCAAAGCGGAGCTGCGCAACCAGGCATAAACGCTAAAAAATACGATTCGTTAGAAATTCCATTGGCGCCAATCAAAGAGCAGGATGAATTTGCGGCCTTTGTTAAACAAGTCGATAAATTGAAATTTAGCATTTAATGTCAATAAAAAAGGCCCACTACTCATCATTTCCGACTTTCATGGGCTCATATTATTTTTCCTTGTCTTTATTAAATTGCTTGAAGATTTGGTTCGTACCCGTTGCCGTCAAACCCGATGCTGCGCCAATTATGATGGCCACCACGACATTTGCGGCTGGGATAATCGATGGAATGAAGTAGAAGCAAACTACACCAGCTAACGATCCGATAAGCAAAGAAACCAAGGGGATCACCCTAAGGAACTTCTCGCTGCTGTTGAATGCTTTCTTCAATATCTCAATGATTAAGTACACCGCAGTTGCGATTGCGGGTACGCTGATTAAATTCAAATAGTCCATTTTTGACCTCCTGTTATTTATGAGCTTGCTTGTTTATGTGCTTTTCGATCTGGTTTATCGCAGTCGTGACTGGCCCGTCGCAGCCTTGCTCTTTCAAGCCCTTCAAGCAGGCAAGGACGCCATACGTCAAAAGGGTCTGCTCTTCCTTTATCGCCTTGATGTCCCTATCCTGCTTCTCTTGCTTCAGGTACCATCTGTAAACCGCGAAAACCATGCCGAATATGACACCGAGCGCGGTAAGCACCGATGCTATCGTTATGATTGTCTGTCCAATTTCCATACATTCCTCCTATTCGATCCAGCTTGGCTTCTCTGGTATAGCCTTTGTTTCTGGGGCTACAAGCCAAGCCTCGTACCATCGATTCACTTCTTTCTTCCTTTCTTCCGATAGATGATTCCACCAAAGCTGGGAGCGATTATCTATAGAATTGAAGCACTCTATCTGCCTTCGCTCCCTTATGGTTTCTTCATCCAGGACGTCGACCATTTTGAATCCGCCATTTATGAGCCTCCAGTTCATGCCGATCCTGCAGGTCATGACCATCTCGTACGTCTCGTCGTCGACTTCCTTCTCTATGGACGCGTCGTTAATGTAGGGACTCACGAGGAATCCCTCTTCGTTGATTCTTACTTTCTTCATCGGTGCCTCCTATCTAGCGATTATTATCAGGGAATACGTCTTTTCGCTCCCCGTCGTATTGTGGATGGTTATGACCTTCTTGCTAAAGGATAACCAATGGTTGTTCGAGCCAGTCGATTTGGTGTCCTTCTCGGTGAGAGAACCTCCGATTATCTCGTTGATTCCGTAGACATCGAGGTCGATGCTCGCGTAGCTTGACTTCGGAACCGTGTAATCGAACACGATGATCTGAGGGCACATCGCCTCGTATCCAGAGTAGAACGAGCCCATCGGGCTGTGGAGCCAGCACACGTTCCTCAACTGGTTGTAGGGTATCTTCCCAGAAAGGACCGCATCCTCGACATCGCTTGAAATGTACGTGCAGAACCCTTCGGGCTTGAACTCTACCCAGAAGTTCTCGCCATACGAGTTGCTCTTGAAGGCCATGATGCAGTCGTCGATTCTCTGCGTCCTCGAGAATATCGCGTATGTGGGCATTCTCGGGTCGCTAGAGATCCCGCCTATCTGGAATGATGCGGCCCAGTTTTCGTTATAGCTCAGTCCGCTGTCGGTAATCATAAGCGCGCCGATCTTCCCTTCCTTCGAGGTTATCTTCCCGTTTACCTCAAGTCCTTTCGAATCGACTTTCATTACGGTATTGTCGCCAGAGTAAAGTTCAAATCCAGAAGACTTCAGTTTCCATCCGAACGACGAAGAGACGCCGCCTTCCTGGTCGACCTTCTTCGACACCTCCGCGTTTATGGCTTCCGCTTCCTGCGCAAGGCTTGAGATATCCTTTTTGTTTGCTTCCACGCTGGAAACCAGCTTGTCTGCCGTCACGGAAAGCGAGGAGATGTTCGATTTGTTCTCGTTCACCTGAAGTTCGATCTTGCTTGCCGTCTGTGTCAGAGAAGATACATCGGATTGCAATGTGTCGATATTTCCTTCGCTGTCTGTCACTCGCTTGGTTATCGCCGAAACAGTGCTCGAAATACCATTCAGGTTCGATTCGATCCTCGATTCGTTTTCCTCGATTTCGCTCACCTTGCCATTGAACTGATCTCCAGTCACATAGGCCTTGAGCACCACTTCGCCAGTGTCGATGTTCCAGTATGAGCTGCCGTCAGCCGACGAGATTATCCCAGCCTTGATGATGCTTGCCACAAGCGAGCCAGAGGTGATGAAATCGGCTACGATCTGTCCGTCAGACGTTATTGCCGTCTCATATGGGCCGTTGTACCCGTTTTTGGAGTATCCGAGCCCATTGACGTTCCATCTCCACACCTTCACGGCATCGTCAAGGTTCGGCTTGTCCATTACGAGAAGCTCATATGGCTTGCCGTCTTTCGCGGCCGAATGGAGGACAACGTACCCGCCAGCGTTCCCTGTTATAAGCTTTGTCGCGTTGCTAACGGCGTAATTCAAAAGCGATGGAAACCTGTCCACCGCCGCTTTCGTTGAGTCGATTTTGCTTTCCGCGTCATGCACCTGATCGATGAAATTGGATCTTGCGCTTCCAAGCGTAATGCTCGTGTATTTCTCGAGCAATGCATCGTAGGTTGTCTTGATCACCTTCGTCTTCACCGACACGCCGATTTGCGTATGCTTTACCGTAACTGTGTCGCAAAGCGAAACCCTTTCAAGCAACGCGGAATACTCATGCTGCTTCCATAGTGATTCGAAGCTGATTGTGATTGTAGGATTATCTACGCCTAGCGGATTATCCTCGATATACTTTCGAGCCTTTTCCCTTAATGTCGATTCGGTAATCTCATCGCCTTCATCAAAGGACTCCGTCATGTCCTTTATCAGCGTTTTCCTGTTTGCCAAAGCGCTCGTGATCGGCAGCGTTTGCTCGCTCAATGTGACGACTTCATCAATTCCATCGCCTTTTGAGATGACGGCATACGGCAAGATGTCCGTGTAGACTTCAGAGTTGTTGCTGTCATGGTCGAGCTTCGTCAGGTTCTTGCCGTACTCTATCACGACGCCTTTGTTGCTTCCTCTCCCCTTGTGGTGAATTATGTTGAAGTTGTTCCATTCGAACTCACCGCCCCACTTGCTTACCAGGCTGCCATATGTTCCCCCGAGGCAAGACCTTACGCTCTGCGGCTTCTTGACCTCGAAGTCCTTCTCTGTGGCGTAGTCGGTCCTGAAAGTGAAATTATGGGGCATCACAGTGTTTTTAAGAACCACATCAATAGCCTGTTGGGGCTTGACATTCACAAGCGAGAACGGGAGCACGCCGATGTTGATCAGGTCATAGGATATATGCTGAGCGTAGACCGTGATTATCCCGTTGATCGGTATTGTGATCCTGTATATCCTGAACGCCTGCGGATCGGATAGATCGTTTGGCTTGGCTTTTATGATGCGCTCTTTTCTTATCTCGCTGTATAGCGGACCGTTAATCGGGTATTTGAGAGTAAGCTCATATACGCCATTTCTTTCTTCGGTCACCAAACAAGAAACAGTATCGGCAAGCGCACCGATGCCAAAAGTCGAAAAATCAGTCGCACTTTCTTTGTATAGAATTGGAATCATAAACTCACCCACCTTGGAATTATCTCAATGCTAGTTATTCCGCCGCCGAACTCGATATGGTTCTCGCCAGGGACGAATTCTGGGAACCCGTCGCCCGTGACCGTATCGTTTTTCAGCGTCGTGTCATGGTAATAGCTCATCAGCTCGGAATCGCATTCTGTATATCCGTTTATCGTTTCGAAGCTCCACACTTTGTTGTTTATCGTAAGCGTCCCCTTCCCTCTTCCATTAACCTTGATGTAGGGCTTGGACGCGAAACTGAACTCATTCGTGAGAACAACCGCACCAGAGAATGTCTGCTTTGCAAGCCCAGAAGCCAGATATCTAAGCGGCCTGCATGAAAACGATACCGTGAAGACGCCTATCCTCATGCATTCGTCAGAGATATCAAGCTTGCTGTTGAACAATGCTTTTCGCATGAACCTGACATCATAGTTATCCGTTAAATCGTGATATCTGTCTGGTTCTCTGTAGAGCCAGTTCTTCACTTTGGTCAGCTTATCAGATAATTCAGCAATGGACTTTGCAGGCAAAAAGCAAGTGTATGAAACGTTGACATTGCCAAACCTCCCGTTCGGGCTTATAAGCTCTCCGTCACGACCAGGAATGGCCGTCAAAGTCACATCATATTTTGGAGCAGAATACACGTTTTTGCTTTTGATGCGTATGCCCATGCTCTCGCTAGAAATCCCATTAAAAATAAAATAACTCATGCAAACACCACTCCTTTTCTCTTTGCAAAATTACCTGCAGTCTCCATTATTTCTTCTGTAAGACTTGTCACGTCTTCTTTTGAATAGTTGTTAAAATTCCCAATGCTTAGCTGCAATACCAAGCCGCCTTGATTTGCCTGCGTTCCACTGTTTACTGGGTTAGCAGCACTCGTCACGTTGAAATCGGTAGGTACCTTCCCCATATCTGCGGACAGGCCATCGAAAACGGAATTAAGATTGTTGACCATTCCATTGGCCGAATCAATTACCTCGCCTGCCGTTTCGTCAATTCCGCCAGCCAAGCCTTCCATCAGCATGTCTCCAATCCAAGCCATCTTTTTAGATGGTGAGTGAATGCCAAAGAAGCTCTTAATGCCGCTCCACAAATCCCCTGCCCAATTGCTGACCTTATCCCATATCCACGATGCTAGGCTTTGTATTCCTTCCCATAATCCGCGGACCAGGTTTTTGCCGACTTCGGCCATTTGCGAAAAGCCACTGCCGAATGCGTTCACGATCGAGGAAAGTATCTGCGGAACGGCCTTTACTATCTCATTTATGATCAAAGGCAGGTTTGCTATGAGCGAAGTAAACAGTTCTATGCCAGCCTGAATGATTAAAGGTATGTTATCAATAATCGCCCCAACAACAGAGGTTATAATTTTGGGTATTGCCGTTAATATCATTTCGATTATTTCGGGCAACGCTTGAATGAGCGTGACAAACAGTTTAATGCCTGCGTCGATTATAAGCGGCAGGTTCTCGACTATGGCGTTGATAATTCCGTCAATAATAAGTGGAATAGCCTCTATGATAGCCTCGATTATCTCTGGCAAAGCAGCTATCAAACTGGTAAACAACTGGATGCCTGCCTCTATTATTTGTGGAATCGCCCCGATTACAAAGTTCACAATCGCCGAAATAATCTCAGGCAACGCATCGATTATGATTGGTATCGCATCGATTATCCCTTGAGCCAAACCTTTCACGATTTGGAGAACTGTGCTTAGGAGCATAGGCAAATTGCCTAGAAGCGTTTTGCACACTTCTATCACCGCTTGAACAATTGTCGGTATTAGTTTTGGCAGCGACTTGGCGATGCCAGATGCAAGGCTTGTGATAATCTTTACCGCCACGTTTATGATTAGCGGCAGATTCTTTATCAGTGTATCTACTATCGTAAGCAAGGCATCCATGGCTGCTGGTACCAGATTCGGCAACAAATTAAGCAATGTTTCTAGAACCTGAGAAAACAATTTAGTAACCATCGCCAGCATCATAGGCAGCAAATCGCCCACCGCATCAATTAACGCATCCACTGCTGTCGGCAAAGCTGATATTATGTTTCCGATAATCGGCGTGATATTTCTAACTATAGTCTGAAAGCCTTCAACCACATTGTCGCATAGTGACTGAATATCAGCCTCTGAGTTTCCAAACCCCGTTATTAGGTTTTGTAATGCCGACTTCAGGGAGTTGATTGAACCTGTTATCGTATATTCAGCTTCTTTCGCCGTGGTTCCAGTGATGCCCATTTGCGTCTGGATAATATGGATGGCATCAACGATATCGGCGTAAGAATCAATGCTAAACTCAACGCCTGCTATTTCCGATGCATCGGCAAGTAAACGCTCCATTTCGGTCTTGGTGCCACCATAGCCAAGTTTCAGGTTATCAAGCATGGTGTAGTTTTGCTTAGCGAAACCTTGATAAGCACTTTGAATCATGGACATATCAGTGCCCATCTTATTTGCGTTATCGGCCATGTCCACGATCGCTTGGTTAGCTTTAGCAGCCGCCGCTTCTGTATCTCCATTAAGAGAGGCAATAAGCGATGCAGAAAACGACGTGACCGTCTCCATGTACTCATTGGCGGAAAGGCCAGCTGTTTTATAGGCGTTATCCGCATCCTTCATTACCGTTTCTTGAGCAATAAGAAGGCAATTATATTCGTCTCTTACTTCGTCAACGGATTTTCCAACCGACTTTGCATATTCCTCTACGCTTGACGCTTCAGTTCCAAACAATGTCTTAACGCCGCCAACGAGCTGCTCATAATCGGCATAGGCAGAAACTACTTCTTTTCCTAGTTTTACCGCTACTGCAGTTGCTGCAACACCTACAGCCACCATAGCTGCGCCGATGCTCTTCAATGCAGATCCCAAGCCACTGAACTTGCCTTCGGACTTTTCAGCAGACTTTGCGGCATCTTCAATATCCTCGCCCATGTCGTCAGCACTTTTGCCGACATCATCCATTTCTTTGTTAGCACTATCAAGAGCCGACGTATTAGCATTCAACTCTTTTTCCATTTTGTTAAGTTCTGCTTGGGCGTTGTTCAATTGAATCTGCCAGTTTTGCGTTCTTCTATCATTCTCGCCGAATGACTCAGCTGCATTAGCAAGAGCTGAACGCAATGTTTCTATTTTTTGCTTTTGAGCCTCAATTGACTTTTGCAAGACTTCATTTCTTGCGGTCAAGGCTTGCACAGAATTGTCATTTTTATCGAATTGGCTCTCTACTAGCTTCATTTCTGAGCCTAGCACTTTGAAAGACTGATTTATCGATACAAGTGCTGCTTTGAACTCTTTTTCACCTTCAAGTCCAATCTTCAAACCAAAACTATCTGCCATTTGCGTTCACCTCCTCACTAAATCCCCTCTGGTATGATGTCATCGATGAAGACCTCTGCTTTAGGCTTTGAAATTCCGTGGTATTGCTTGTGGCATTCCCATAGGTCAAGCAAAAGCCCAAAAGGCATGAACCATACCTCATCCTGTGTCAAATGTAACTGTGATAAACCGTAGTATAAAAGACGAGTAAACAACTCTTCGTCGCCTACTCGCCCACCGCGTTTTTTGTTTCTTCGCTCTCGATGTTTCGCTTAGTCCCTTTCAAGAGCGCCTCAGTAATCGCGTTTTTGAAGTTCGCGATGTCCTGAGGAGTCGTCAAAAGTTCCACCTCGTCCTCTGTCAAGAGCGGCTTTTCGTTGCCTTTGTTCTTGTAATTGAAAATAAGAATAGGCTGATTCGCGAGAGTCACGATGAGCCAGACAATCTCGCTGATTGCGTCTTCGTAATTCTCGCTTTTTACCAATTTGTCTCCGAGATTGGACAAACCGCCGTATTTCTTTGCGATTTCCTTCGTTGCCTTCGTTGTCAAAAGCAATTCGTAATCCTTACCGCCAATCGTAATGATTGCGCTTCTTTCGTCTGCCATTTCCTATTCCTCCTTAGTATGCAGGCTCATAAACACTGTCGTACCAAGCATTTATGGTTTCGCCGTTTTCTGCAGTTTCTGTGATTTCCGCCTTCCAAGGATGCTTGTTCTTGCTATCAGGCTTGTTTCGTCTGTAAATCGCTCCTTCGATGGTAGGAGTTGAGAAAGTGATTGAGTCGCCCTTGGTCGCAAGGCTTGTGGCTGGAATGCCGAAAAGCACCCTGTAAAGCCAGTAGTACTTGTACTTCCCGTTCGATTTCTTTGCTCTAAAGCCGATCGCTACATACTTGGCGATATCCTCTCCGCCAGAAACCAATACGCCGTTGCTGTCCAACGTTACGCCGACAAGGGCCACGGCCGCCTCGTTCCCGATATCGTCAACGCCAAGCGAGATGGTGCCGCTCTTGAATTCCTTTACCGTTTCGGATTGACCGTCGTCGGCAAAAAGGATCGCCTCGTTCAACTCAACGGACAAATCAGCTGAGATCGCCTTTGCAAGCTGGACGGGTTTGCCGTATGTTTCGTTGCCTTTTTCGTCTTCTGTAATGGGCGCGTAGACAAGTTTGTCTAAACCAATTGTTGCCATTTTATTTATTCCTCCAATTCATAGTTCTTGGCTATCTCCACCACATAGTGGAAATAGTCCGTTTCAGTTTCGTAACCGATGTATCTGCGGTCGGTCACTGTAAATTCCGCCTTCAATAGTTCCTTTACTATTCTGTTTGCTAGTTTTCTGTAATTTCCCTTTGCGAAAATCGAAATCCTTAATTCTTGGACCTCGGCATTTGGAGCGTTGTCCGCATGCAATTCGAAATTGTCAGCCAATGGAACGAGGACGATATAGGTTTCCGTTGCCGTCCCTTTATACACTCCAGTCGCTATAGGGTAGCCAAAAGAATCCAGCAGGTCTTTCGTTTCAGATAAGATGCTCATAGTTTATCTATCTCCTCCTCAAGCTTTTGCGTCATCGCCTCGATGCATGCCTTCTTCGACTGCCTTTTCGCGGGTTTAAGGAACGGTCTCGCGGCGATACTAAGGGCAAAGGTACGGAT